>Ga0208904_1000006_pt1 | contig 284835 bp, 294 predicted proteins | sample AntAceMetag02UKB_FD_184774 | JGI IMG/M metagenome (GOLD analysis project Ga0208904, IMG submission 184774) | Saline lake microbial communities from Ace Lake, Antarctica - Antarctic Ace Lake Metagenome 02UKB (SPAdes) (version 2) | ecosystem: Environmental > Aquatic > Non-marine Saline and...
GTTAGGGTTCTTGGAAAAGATATTCGTGGCGATGCTAAAATTGGTTCTGCTCTTACTAGAATTGATGGGATTTCTTGGTCAGTTGCTAATGCGATTTGTAAAATTTTAGAACTCGATAGAAAAGAAAAAGTTCAAGATGTTAGTAAAGAAAGAATAGCTGATATTGAAGAATTCATAAAGAATCCTAGTATTCCTTCATTTTTGAAAAATAGACAAAATGATTTAGAAACAGGGGATGATAAACATATTAGTGGCGCAGATTTAAAATTAAGAAGAGAATTTGATATTAAGAGATTAAAAAAAATCCGATCATACAAGGGTATTCGTCATAACGCGAACTTACCAGTGAGAGGGCAAAGAACTAAAGGAAATTTCAGACGAAACAGAAAGAAATCTGTTGCGGCTGCTAAGAAAAACAAATAAAATGGGAGATATTAAACGAAGAAGAAAATTATTTAGAAGGCCTAAAAAGCTGTTTGATAGAGGTAGGATGGACGAGGAGAATGTTTTAGTTAAAAGATATGGGTTAAAGAACAAGAGAGAAATTTGGAAAGCAAAGACCGCTGTTTCAAAATTCAGAAGAAGAGCTAAAGATCTTATTGGAAAAGATATAGAAGAGCAACAAGCTTTTTTTAATAAATTAAATAAGATAAATATGAAAGTCACCTCTATTTCCGATGTTTTAGCTTTAACAGAAGAAAACTTATTTGAAAGAAGATTACAAACAGTTCTTTTTAAGAAAAAACTTGCAAATACAGTGAAAGCAGCTAGACAATTAATTGTTCATAAAAATGTTTTAGTTGATGGACAGATTGTCAATATACCTTCATTTATTGTGAATAAAAATATGGAAGATAAAATTTCTATTAAGATTAAACCTATTAAAGAAAAGGTAGATATTAAAGAAGAACCTGCAGAATCCCCAGCCGAGGATGCGCCTGTTGAATCTGAAGTTAAAGAAGAGGAGAAAGTAGAATAATGGCAAAAAATGAAGACAACACTGGAATTTTGAATATCTATGCAAGTTTTAATAATACAATTGCAAATGTTACTGATTTAGCTGGGAATACAATCGGAAGAATTTCTGGAGGACAGATTACAAAGCATGACAGAATGAGAGCGAATCCAACTATTGCTATGTTTATTGCAAAGAAGATACAAGATGTCTGTAGAGATTATAGGATAAACACTCTTTATGTTAGAATGAAGGGACAAACTGGAGCTACTGGTATCGGACCTGGTGCTCATGCAATCGTTAGAACTTTAACTAAAGAAGGTTTTAAAATTTTAAGTATGAATGAAACAACTTGTATTCCTCGTGGCGGACCAAAAAAGAAAGGTGGGCGAAGAGGAAGAAGAGTATAGGCTTATAAACTAAAAATCAAATAAAATAAAATGGAAACAACAAAAACACCAGAAGAGATTACTTTTATTAGTAAATTGAATGTTAGTTTGGCTAATGCAATTCGAAGAAGTGTTGGAGAGGTTCCTATTTTAGCAATTACCGAAGCAGATATTTACAAAAATGATTCTGCTCTTTACGATGAAATAATCGCGCACAGGTTAGGTCTTTTGTCTTTGAAGAATCAAAAAATGAAAGTTGGCCAATCCATAGAGATGAAAATGAAAGCTAAAGGAGAAGGAGAGGGTATAGAAATTCTTGCAGGAGCACTTGACGGAGATATTGTACATCCAGAAACACCTATCGTTTTACTTGGAGATGGGCAGAAAATAGAATTAATCGCTAGAGCTAAAGTTGGAAAAGGAATTGACCATTCTAAGTTTATGCCTGGCTTAGCATTCTATAAACACTTACCTAAAATTAAAATATCTTCAGAAGGGGAAAAACAAAGTGAATTGGCTGAAGCTTATCCAGAAGTTTTTGAGATGTTTGGAGAAAAATTGAAAGTTAAGAATGCAGCTGCTTGTGATTTAGACCAGGAAGATATGACCAGCTATCCTGGTGTTGATATAGAATTTGATGATAATTTGGTATTCACAATTGAATCGTGGGGACAAATTGAAGCTAAGGAAATTTTAACTGAATCATGTAAAGTTTTGAAAGGAAATCTCTCGGAAGTTTCTAAAGCAATTAAGTAATTATATTACATGGATTCCTAAGCTAGTTGGGAATTGGCACACCTGATTAAACTTGCTAACTCCTACAAGGGGAAATGCCGGAGCGGTCAAACGGGATACGTTAAGGGCGTATTGGTTTATTCCTACGGGGGTTCGAATCCTCCTTTCCCCATAAGGGAAAACATAGAAAAAATGGAAATAAAAATAAGTAAAACAAAAATAGAAAAAAGAATGAAACAAAAGATGGACTCTTCTCTAGTTGAAACTATAATCAAACTCAAAAAAACAAATCCTACTTTCGCAAAAGAATTAGCTAGACCAAAAAGAAGATGGCCTGCTATCAACTTAAAAGATATTGATATGATTAAAGGGGATGTTTTAATTGCAGGAAAAATTTTGAGCGCTGGAGAATTAACTGAGGCAAAAAAGGTTGTTGCTTGGGCAGCATCAGAAAAAGCACTTGAAAAAATCAAAGATGCAAAAGGTAGCTTTATTTCAATTATTGACGAAATGAAGAAAAATCCAGAACTAAAAGGTTATGATATACTAAGATAATGACTCTCGAAGAGTACCAAAATATAAGGAGAAAAAAATAATGGCAAAATTAATTTACGACGGAGCGGAAACTGTTTTTGGTAGATTAGCAAGCGTAGTTGCGAAAGAATTATTGAAAGGAAACTTTGTTGATATTATTAATTGCGAAGAAATTCTCGTTTCTGGAGACAAAAAACTAATGGCTAAAAAAATTATGACCAAGAGAGAAATGGGAAGTGGTAGCTCCCTGAAAGGTCCAAAATATATTCGTGTTGCTGACAGATTAGTTAAGAGGATGATTAGAGGAATGTTGCCGAGAGACAGAATGAAAGGGCAGAATGCATTTAGAAGATTAAAATGTTATATTGGCAACGGAGAAGTGAAGGAAGAAGAATTAAAAAATGTAATTAAGTTGGAACATAAGAAACCTATGAAATATTCTACAATTAAAGAGATAGTGAGGTTGTTAAAATGAACAAATTAGTAGTTTCTGGGAAAAGGAAAACTGCGGTTGCTAAAGCTACAATTGAAGACGGCAGTGGAAAATTTACTTTTAATAAAAGAACAATTGAGTCGCTAAGTAACCTTCAACAGTTAGAAATAAGTGAGCCATTGATTATCGCTAAAGATACTTTAGGAAAATTGAATTTTGATATCTCTTTGAATGTTAAGGGTGGTGGAATTGCTTCTCAGGTAGAAGCTGCTAGATTAGCCATTGCCAGAGCTATTGTTAAATTTACTAAAGATGATAATCTTAGAAATATATTTTTAGCTTATGATAGGAATATGTTAATTGCTGATACTAGAAGAAAGGAAGCTTGTAAGCCTGGGGATTCTAAAGCTAGAGCAAATAGACAGACTTCATTTAGATAGTTTTTTTCTCGGTTTCAGATATGTTTTAAGTTTTCTTTGAACGGCATAAAATATTTCTGGAGATATTATTGCTTGATGAGTGCCTTTGTAAATTCTTCTGTCAAATTTTATTTCGCCCAAATAAGTCCGATTTGATAAAACTTTTTTTAAACCATTTGTAGAAAGAGAAAAGTTTTTTGACATCGAGTTTAGAGAATAGTTTCTGTTGAGAAATGTTCTAAATAGAGAATGAATCCTGATTGCATCTTCGTTGGGAACTAGATTCCCATTCTCAACATTATAACCTAAAGGTGCTCTTGTGACTAGTCGCCCGATGCTCGCCATTTTTTCCATTCCTAATTTTTGTTTTTTCCCGGGGAGATGCTTATATTTTCTAAAAGTGTCTATATCTTTCCAATCAATCTTTTCTGAAACATAATCTTGGAATTCATGGATTTTATCAGGAGCGAATGTTGCGCAAACTCTACATAAAGTTGTACCAAACAATTTAGGTTCTTTTTCATCAAGGTAACCACATTTTTTACACACCATAACTATGTATGTTCAGAAGAATTTATAAAATGTTTTGTTGTTGTATCATTATGAAAAAGAAGGGTGGTATTTTTGCGATGATCGGATTAATTATTTTAGTCTTGATACTTGGAATTGCTTTTTATTTTTACAGTTTTCATGTTTTCAAAACAGTAAGGGTTTGTGTCGGAGATGCAACTGACACAAAGATACCATGTAATGTTTCTCAAGAATGTGTTGATATTGCGGTAAAGTTTGGGTCTGATATAAATTTAAGCGAAACTCCAAATTTTATTCAAGAAGAATTTCAAAAAGTTTCCGACGAAGCTATTTACTGCGAAAGTACTTGTTTTGTTAAAGAAGTTCGTGGGATGAATTTAGAAATTGGGCAACTTGAATTATTGGAAAGTTGTGATAGCGATGAAACAGAATTTAAGATTGATATTCACGGAAAAGAAGGGATCGAGATTTTCAAGTGGTTAAAAGAAAAAGGAATTAGTCTTTAGGGATGACTATCTTTTTATACTAAGATTGTTTAATAATTTTGGAGGTGTAATATGTCTAAATGTAATATAAAAATGGATCACTGTTCTATTGTTACGATAAAACTGGCAGTAATTGCTTTTGTTTTTATTGTATTAAATCTATGGGACGGTTTAGCGAAATGGGTTTTTACCACGAATATTTGGTGGTTTATTGGAGCCTTTGTACTTTTAATGTTAAAATTAGGAGTTAGTTGTAAATGTATCCACGAGAAAACAATTAAGAAAAAGCCTAAAGCTAAAAAGAAATAATTTTAATTTTTGCCCATATTATCTATGGGCGACTCAATTTTTTTGAGTTGTATTGACGAAATGTGAGTGTATAATTCTGTGGTAGATATGCTACTGTGCCCCAATAACTTTTGTATAATTCTAATATCTACACCATCTTCAAGAAGATGGGTTGCAAAGGAATGTCTTAGCGTGTGGCAATGGACTTCTTTAAGTCCTGTACGATTTGCGGCTGAGGAAACTATTTTCTGCAAATTTCTTGTAGATAATTTTCCTGACCTTCCTGAAAATAAAAATTCTCCTTCCTGTTTTTCTGCTCGTTCTCTAAGTTCTTCGAATAAAAATTCTGGAATATTAAATATTCTGTCTTTATTCCCTTTCGCCTGTCTGACGTGTCCAATTTTTTCTGGGAAATTCAGATCCACAACTTTTAGATTAACCAATTCCGAAACTCTAAATCCACAGGCATATATTAGACTAACCATTAATTTAGATTTCTCTGTTTTTATCTCGTTCAAAAGTTTTTTTATTTCCGTTTTGGATAATGTTGTTGGAAGACGTGTTTCTTTTTTTGGTCGTTTAATTGTGGCTGTAATATCGTCGTTAAAAATTGCAAGATGAGCATACTTTATTGCAGACAGAAATAAAATGATTGACATCGCAGCTTTTTGTGTCATATTTTCTGCAATGAAAAATTTTACATCATCAACTGTAATTTCTTCTGGGTTCTTTCCTGTAAAATCTAGCAAATTCTCGTTTGACTTAATATAATTTCGAATTGTATATCCAGAGTTTTTAGATATCTTTAATTCTATTTCAATTTTCTTTAAAAATTCAGATTTATCCATATCACCTTTCTATATTGTGCGAACATTGGTTTATAATTTTTTTGGAAAAACAATTTTATTTCTTATACGCAAAGGTTTTTATACGGCGATTTACGGTTATTTAAATGGAAGGAGAAAAATTCAAGGCTGTTTGTGCTGACTGTGGAAAGGAATGCGAAGTTCCGTTCAAACCTACAGAAGGACGACCAGTTAAATGCAACGATTGCTTCAGAAAAGGACGACCACAAAGAAGTTCTTACGGAAACAATGGAAATGGACGTAGCTCTTACGGGAACAACGATAGACGTGGTTCTTATGGGAACAACAATAACGACAAGCGAAAAGATTTCGATGTGACTTGTTCAGATTGTGGAAAAGCAACTACTGTACCATTTAAACCAACGCAAGGCAAACCTGTCTTGTGTAGAGATTGTTATAAAAAGTCAAGAAATTAAAAATCTAACTTTCGGGTAACCGAATAACTATTATTTTATTTTATTTGCATTATTTATGCTCAACTATTTTCAGTTTCTATCGTCGATAAAAGAAGTATTTTGTCTTTAACCTTATATTATTTATATAACATAAGCTAGCTTTTCCTGACACTCACCTTTCTTTCTTGGAATTATTTTTGCCTAATATTCTTAAAATTATAGATATCACTTTTCTCCCAAAAAGTATAATATTCTAACTCTCACTTTTTCGCTTAGAAATTTGGTGTTTTAGAAAAAAATAAAGCATAAAACTCTGTATGCACGTTTTAAGTATACTTGCAGGCATTTTGGCAATAAAACTAGGACTTTATTGGTCAAAAGTATTAAAATTTAACAGAGATATCTTAAAGTTTCTTAAAATATTGTCTGAATTTGAGAATGAGACCTCTTTTTGCAAGATGGTATACCTCTACTTAGGAGAATGAAAACTTAATTTTTCGTCCAATGGAAGGTCGAATCCTTTTTCTTTGAGAATCTGAAATACTTCACCTCTGAAATTGAAATTATGAATCATTCTATGATGGTTTGGGCAGAGTCCTATGAGGTTTTTTGGAGAACTATTGGCTTTATTTGAATCAATATGGTGAAGATCTACAACTTTATCAAACCCGCACACAACACATTCCTTGGTTGTTTTACGATATGTCTTGATATCTACGTTATTCTGTTTTCTCTGATTGTATGCTTTGTTTTTATCGAGATGAAATATATAATTGTAACAGCCGGCACAGAGGCCTTTGGCGTGAATGTTTATTTTTCGTTTACATCTCTTACATGTCTGTATTTTTGGTTCCCATTTTAACTTTTTGTAGCAAGTATAACAGAGCCCCTTGGCATGATGCTCTTTTTCTTCATTACAATTAATACAAATCTTTATCACCATCTTCTCAAATAAAAGCGTTCGCATATTAAATAGTTTGTGCAAACGGGCTATTTTCGTTCGTTTAGCAATGGAAGAACGTCATACAATGTATATTATGCGAACTTTGGTTAAATTTGTGGATTATGTGAACTTTTAATTTGGGTTCGTGTAGATTCGTGTAATATCGGTTAAATTATAGATGGGAATCACAAAATCCTTTGTATTCAAAAGCAGGTTTTGGGTTAAGAAGTTCTTTTCTTAAAACGGAGGGCAAATCTCCCTTGCCATATCTTCTTGAAAATGATTCTGCGGTCTGCCCGTGATCAAAGTGAATTTGTTCGATTTCTTCTTCAGAAAATTCGTCATTAGTTAATGCATAGGCAAGACAATCAGTCGATCCGACATGATCTGCCCAGATAATGTAAGGTCTGCCTTTAGTAGTCATTATGTTATAATCCTGTCTCGCTTGATTAATAATGGTTTTCTTAAATAGGCCATCAATTAAAGGGTTATCAATGATTCCTTGATTATATGCAAAATTAATAACTTCCTTGTTTGTTCTCGAATAGCTGTCAAGCTCAAGGACTTCTAATGACTCTAATTCTCCAATTATTGTCGTTTTTAATTTGTCTTTTAGTGTCGCCATATATCTATAATATATGCCTTTCTTTAAAAGAATTTGTGTGGTGATTTATACAATTTGCACCTACTAAATCCTGTCTCCATAACCGGCTAGCGTGCACTTTGGTCGAGTTAGTGAATAGGTGCTGGAATTTTTTTGACCAGACTAAAAGAAAGAAAAAAAGAAAAAATTAATTTTGTTACTTGCTGAAAATTGCTAAGATTAGACTTATAATTCCGCCGACAACTACTACCCATCCAGCCATAATTGTTATGACTCCTGGAATTCCTGGAACACTTAATGTCTTATCAATCATACCTGAACCTACTGCAAGAGCCACGATAACTCCTACTATCCACGTCAATATTCCGACTAAATTTTTATTACCCATTTTTACCTCCTTTTGATTTATTTTTTTCTTGCGGCGTAATGAAAAAATATCATTGCCACAATGAATGTAATTAATATTGCTAGAATATATGATTCTGTAAGTGATGTTGTATATCCAAAATATTCTACTATGGATCTAGTGCTATGAAATTTGTCTGGATTTAGAGAACACATTGCCCATTTATATATTGGACTTGGAACATTTGGTGCAGTTCTACAAGGAATTATTGGCATAAAAATTGAAGCTATTAACGCGGCCGCAGATACAACACTAGAGTATATCAACTTCTTTTTTATCTTCATATTTTAACCTAGTTTTCAAAGTTTATAATTGTTTTGATATAGGTTTTTGGGCAGTTTTGGTTGGCTGTTTGGACAGTATCCACACTCGAAGGGTGTTCAAACAACTACAAATTGATGTTTGAACAGCTGTTTAAGTATATGGTTGTGCAATTTTACTTGTTTAATTCGTTTATAGACGATAAAAAAGGCTGTTTAGAGTTTGGACAACGTAATATATTTGCCTATTTATATAGCTTTTTTACTCTTTTTGTTGTTTAAATGGGTAAAAATATTGTTGGCTGTCCAAACAGCACGAAAGATTTATAAAGAAAGTTGTTTAAAAATTAATAAGATGTTTAGTTTATTTGGACATAAAAAAAGAGTTGATAGATTGGAGGGTGAAATTCACGAATCATTCAGTCACGTAAAGAAAGATTTTAATAAAGTTAGTGAATGGATCACTCATCTCGACGGCAAACACTCATCTCATGGTTCTGAAATTTCAGATATTAAAGATCAGCTTTTGGCTATCCATGAAGACGTAATTGAGCTAAAAGACTTTGTTTCTTTCTTTGGGCCTCAACTGTCCAAGCAGTTGTCCAAACAAACACAAACAATGGGGGCTAAACAAACAATGTATAATGCTGTTCAAACACCTGTTCAAACGGCTGTTCAAACAGACATATTAGACAATTTAACGGTAATGGAAAGGGCTATTGTTTGGGCTTTGTTAAATTCTGATATGAACCTTAGTTATGAAGATTTAGCTGCTTTACTTGGCAAAGATAAGAGTACTATTAGGGGTCAAATTAATACTATAAAACAGAAAAACCCGGAGCTTATTATGGAATCTAGAGAGTTAAATGGTAAAAAAAGGCTGTATATCCCAGACAAAATTCGATCTTTAATTGTAAAAAGCGTTAAAATTAAGATAAAAGCTTCCAAAAAGGCCAAAAAGTAGAAAAGTGAGAGTTAAATAGTACAAAATTTCCGAAAAATCAGTGGTTTTTTAGTCAAACAAACTGGAAAAGTGAGCTTTTCACCTAGTGAGTAAATATATCAAGCAAATACCTGAAAAGTGAGATTAATTCCACATCAAATTCAAAATAAAAACTAACCCAAATAAGTAAGATTTGGGGTTTAAGTGAAAGATATTGGGCATGAATGAAGTTAAAATTCTTGCGAAATAAATGCTCTTAATCGTAGAAAAAGTGAGTTAATTAGATGGAACTTATTAATCGTTTAACCGAATAACATTTAATTTTCATGTACTTCTTATAAAAAGTTTATTAGAGGTATCTGTAAAAATAATTTTATCGTCGGTAAAAAATAATTTATAAATAATAATAGATATATTAAAGTAATATTAGAATTGTTATTATATAACTATAAATCCCTTAAACTTTGAATTGTAGCTAAAGTAGCTATACTTTTTAGATCTTGAGAGATTTTTAGATTGATTGTTTTGTTATTTTGTTTTATTTTCTCTATAGGAACTCCTTTATTTATGAGTTTATTGATGTAATCTCTTATAGAAGACTCGCTAAGCTTAGTTTGCAATGCGATGGCTCGATGTGTTATACTCGCGTAGTTTTGTTCCTCCATCGTATATAAAACGCTAAAAACGAGCATCTCTTGAGGAGTCAGACGTTTAAATTTTAGGCGAATTTCTTTTTTTATATTGTCAAGTGATGATAATATATCATTAGCTTGCTTAAAGTCTGAATTTGAATCATTTAATGAGTAGCTAGGCGTTTGTTTGTGTGTTTGTGTGTTTGTGTGTTTGTGTGTTGGAACCCCTTCATTTCCTATGGAACTATCCATATTTTGGTTGTATAGGGGCTCTATTGGCATATTATGTGTTGGAATTGTCTGAATATGTGTCTGATTGTTTGTGTGTTTGTGTGTTAGAAGAGAGTTATCTGTTGAGTTTGATTGGATGTCTTCTATTTTTAGTTTGAGACCCATTATTTCATTTTTTAATAATAATATTTCTTCTTTTATTTTAGAGAAAGCTTCTTTTATTGGATCCATAAGGAAAATATGGTGGTTCTGTTTATAATTATAGTTGTTTTTTGAAATATATCTTTAATCCTAGAGTCTTTGAAATATATCTTTAATTTGGAAAATTTATTGATATTTTTTATAAGTATTATATGCTTTATTTGAAATTCTCCATCTTAAACGCCTTGAATATTGGAAGCCTTGGGAATTTTTATCAATTTTAACAACTAATTCTTTTTTTTCTAAATCTTTTAATAAATCTTTTATAAATTCTTCATCTCTCGCGAGTTCTTTTGCTATATCTGATGTAAATAATTGTTTTGGAAAAATGGAATATAAATAAAATAAAATTTGTTCATATATTTTTTCAATTTTTTGTTTGGAAATTTTTGGCATATTATTAATAAATTATTTTGTTTTATATATATTCCGTCCTGTTTTTAAGAAATTACGCCCATACCCCGAATCGAACGGGGATGCCTCGAAAGGCCGCGGGTTCGAGCCGCGTGCAATACCATTATGCGATATGGGCTTTAGCTTAGATTACATTTGTGAAGCAACTTAATTACTATTCTACATAATATAGGCCTATTATTATAATTATAGAAAAAACTATATTTAAACTAATTGTTTATTTTTTAAGAGAAAGTGTTGGAAGTTTGATATGAATAGGTAATCCTAATTCTTCTTCTAGTTCAAATGCTTTAATAGAAGCCTTCTGAACTATTAAATTTGTTAAACCTATACTTTCGGGTGTATCAAATTTCTTTTCTTTTTGAACCTTTAATAAATCCTTGATTATTTTTTGATCACCCGACAGAAAAATATCTCCTTCAACTTCAATTTTTCCCAATTCAACATAATCTACTTCAAATGAATATGATAATTTTAATGTATCTTTTGCTTCTTTAATTTTTTCTAGAGAAATAATTTTAATATTTGTTTTTATTTCAAGTTTACCACTAAATTTTTGATTCCTTTCTGCACTTACTTTTGTCAGTTTCGCACCGACCAATTTTAAACTTGTCATATTATAATTTGATAATTTTAGTTTATAAATCTTTTTACAATAAATCTTCTTCAGAAACAACAATAAAATCCCCTATTGCTATTACTGTATTATATGGAATTAATGCTTCTTTATCTTTTGTTCTTTCTAGGGATAAATTTGATGTATATGTTGTTAATTCTTTTAAAATAATTTGAATTAATTCTCCTGTTCGTGCTTCAAATGTTATATCTTTTACAATACCTAATTTTTTACCCTCTTTAGTCACTACTTGTTTTCCCAGAAGAGCTTTAAACGGTTTCTTTTCCATATAGTGTTTAGATATGAATTGTTTATAAATCTTTCTTTAGAATTTTTGCTAATATTAAGTAGTAAGTAATTTACTCTATTATTTTATTTTATTAATTATATATTACTTCTTTTTTATATTAAGGGTGTGACCCTATGGTTTCTCATGGAAAGTTTTATAAAGATTTTGTAGTGTTTTTGATTTCTTTCTTTTTAATTTTTATTTATAAATATATATATATATATATTATATATATTATATTATATATTATTATTATATTATATATTGAAATATATATATTGTAGTTTAGTTATAATAATTATTTGAATTATTTTAAAATTTGATTTCTTTTGGAGAGGAAATGAAGGGGTAGGGGTAATTTATCATTTTTTAAATTTATAGAGGATAATTTGTTAAAATTTTTAGAAATAGTAATAGAATCATAATAAATTAGTTCCATAGGAAATATAGGTGGTGAAATATAGTTTCAAATATATGAAAGTTTATATAGTTTAGAAAATAAAATATTTTATGAAAAATAGGAATTTAACAATATATTTTTTAAACATAAAATTTGGTGATAAAAATGGGTGTTGAATTGGATGATATTTTTAATTCTGCCATAAATAATAGTCTTTTTAAAAATAAAGGGGTTCTTCAAGTTCGTTATACTCCTGAATCAATTCCTCATAGAGATAAACAAATTAAATCTATTGCCTCTATTCTTGCTTCTACTTTAAGAGGAGAAAGACCTAGTAATCTTTTTGTTTATGGTAAGACTGGTACAGGAAAAACTTTGTCTGTACAATACGTTCAGAGTGAAATTTGTAAAAAAGCTAAAGAATTAGAAGTAGAGATTAGTTTTGAATATTTAAATTGTAAATTAAAAAAAGTTGCAGATACTGAATATAGGGTTTTAGCTGCTTTAATTAACCAATTAGGGGGAAGTGTTCCTTCAACAGGTTTACCAACAGATAAAGTTTGGGCTAAATTTATTGAATTAGTTGATTCTAAAAAACAATTAGTTATTTTTATTTTTGATGAAATAGATCAAATGATTAAAAAAATGAGTGATACTTTTTTGTATTCATTTACTAGACTAAATCAAGAATTAAGTAAAGCTCAAATTTCTTTAATTGGGATTTCAAATGAGGTTACTTTTTTAGAGAATATAGACCCTAGGGTTAGATCTAGTTTAGGAGAGGAAGAATTTGTTTTTCATCCTTATAATGCAATTCAGTTACAAGATATATTAAAAGGAAGATGTGAGATGGCATTTAAAGAAGGAGTTGTTGCTGATGGAGTTATAGCAAAATGTGCTGCTTATGCCGCTAGAGAGCATGGTGATGCAAGGAGAGCATTAGACTTACTAAGAATAGCGGGGGAATTATCTGAACGTGAGGGTGAAACTAAAATTAGTGAAGAATTTATTGATTTGGCAAATATGAAAATGGAACGTGATAAAATTTTAGATATTGTTGATGGAGAACCTAAACAATTTCAATTAGTTTTATATTCAATTATACAATTAACTAAGAAATTCAAAGGAGATAATTCAAACAGGTTTTATACTGGAGATGTATATAATTATTATGAAGATATTTGTGGAAGAGTAAAAACAGATGTATTAACACAGAGAAGAATATCGGATATTTTGGCAGAGATTGATATGTTGGGTTTAATTAATGCAAAAGTAATTTCAAAAGGAAGACATGGCAGAACAAGAGAAATCCGGTTATCTATACCATCTAATTTATTTGATAAAGTTGAAGCGATTCTTATTGATTCGTTAGGTATTTAATAATACATTATTAAAATAAAATACTAAGGACAAGACCCAAGAGTCTGTAGTTTCCTTAAATTTAAGATGGTAAATGAAATATTAATTGAAAAAGTTAGACAGTTTGTTGAGGATGAATGTAAAAAACCGGATAGTAATTATAAAGATGCATACGATTTACATTTTGTTTCGATGCATAAGATAGCAAAAGAACTCGCAGAAAGATTAGGAGCAGATATAGAAATAGTTGAAATTGCTGCATGGTTACATGATATAGGTTCGATTATTGAAGGCAGAGAAAATCATCATATTATTGGAGCAGTAATTGCAGAAGAATTTCTAAAAAAATTAAATTATCCGGAAGATAAAATTGAAAAAGTAAAAATATGTATTTTAAACCATAGAGGATCTAAAGAAGATATCAATGAAAGGAATTCAATTGAATCTAAAATAATCGCTGAATCAGATGTTTTAGATTGTTTTGATAATATCTCAAAGCAATTTGTAATAACATTAGTTGATGAAAAAAAATCTCTAGAAGATGCAAAGATTTCTGTTAGAAATAAATTAAAAAATAAATGGAATCAACTTGAATTTGAAGAATCTAGAAATTTAATTAGGCCAAAATTTGAAGCAGTTATGCTTTTATTGGGAGAGGAAAATGAATAAAAATTCTGAGATATTAAAATTATATACCGATAAAGGTTTTTTATTAGATAGGGAAAGATTGGATTTTTTTTCTGAATTAGGAATAGAAAATACTCAAATAATAATTAAGGAATTTATTGATTTAGATATTAAAGAAAGATTAATTACAAAAAATGTTTTTGAAAAATATTCTAAGAAATTTAAAAATATTAAACCAAATAAGGAATATAGTGAAAATAAAAATAGCGTTGTTAAAATTTTGTCATCACCTAATTTTTTATCAGGAAAAATAGAAATAAATGATTTTGTAAAATATTTTCGTTCGAGATATGAATCAATTAAAAAAATATTAGAAATGAGAGATTTTGATAATTTAAGTTCTATTCGTAGAATTGGTAGTATGAATGGAGTTTGGACAATTGTAGCAATGGTTTCTAGTAAAAGAATAACTAAAAATAAAAATTTACTGATTGAGGTTGAAGATTTAACCGGAACATCAATAGTTTTAGTAAATAAAGAAAATTCTAAATTATTTAAGGAGGCTAGAAATTTAATGTTGGATGATATTGTTGCTTTCAAAGTTTCAGGTTCTATTAAAATATTATTTGCCAACAATATCATTTATCCTGATTCAAATTTAAAAGAAGAAAAATATAGTAATTTTGATGAATATGTTGCATTTTCAGGAGATTTTCATGTAGGATCTAAGATGTTTTTAGAAAAAAATGTTTTGAAATTTATTAATTGGTTAAATGGAAATATTGGAGATGAAAGACAGAAGGAAATTGCGTTAAAAATTAGATATTTATTTTTACTTGGAGATAATATTGAAGGAGTTGGACAATATCCTGGACAGGAGAATTTTTTAGAGATTAAAAATTGCAGAGAACAGTATAAAAAATTTAAAGAACTTCTAGAAAAGATTCGTAAAGATATTCAAATTATTGTATGTCCAGGTCAGCATGATGCAGTCTGGATTGGAGAACCTCAACCAATTCCTTCTGGAAAATGGATGTCTGGCTTATCTGAGATAGAAAATTTATCTTTGGTTCCAAATCCTTCATTGGTTGAGATAGATGGAGGATTTAAAATTTTAATGTATCACGGAACAAGTATAAACCAGTTTATTGATAATAATTTTGAGATAAGGACTAATTATGGGCATAAACATCCTACAAAAGTAATAAAAGAAATATTAAAGCGAAGACATTTTTCTCCGACTCATGGTTTAGTTGATTATGTTCCGTGTAAAGATAAAGATTCTTTAGTTATTGATGTTGTGCCAGATATTATTGCTACAGCTAATCAACATAGAGCAGAAATTGATTGTTATAATAATATTTTAATGATTTCTAGTTCGTGTTGGCAATCTATTACTCCGTTTGAAGAAAAGATAGGAAATGTTCCGGAGCCATGTAGAGTTCCATTATTTAATCTAAAGACAAGAGAAATCAAAATAATTGATTTTAGTGGTGGTGAAAATAATGAGATTAAATGGGATGAAAGTGAAAATTTAACTTGTAAATTGGAGAATAAAAATGGATGATTTTTTAGAATTAAAAAAGAAAGTTGATGAAGAATATATTATTGCTAATCAGGCTCGTTCTATAGGGTTGGATCCTGTTAGTAAAGTAGAAATTCCGTTAGCAATGAGTTTGGCGGAGAAATCTGTTGACCTTATTTCCACTATTTATCCAGAATTGCCGATTAAAAAAATAACAGAAAGAATATTAGAATTAGAAAAGGAATATGGACAATTAGATACTACTGTAAGTTTTGTAATTGCACGAGAAATTGCAGAGGAAGAGTTTTGTAAATTTAAAGACAGATTAGAGGCAATAGATATTGGGATTAGAGTTGGATTCGCTTATTTAACACTAGGAGTTGTAGCTTCTCCAATTGAGGGATATACTGGATTAAAATTAGGTAAGACAAAAGAAAATAAAGAATATTTTATTGTAAGTTTTAGTGGGCCTATTCGTTCTGCGGGAACTACAACAACTTGTTTAATTTTAATGCTTATTGATTATTTAAGAGAACATTTTTGTTATGATAAATATGACCCGACAAAAGTAGAGGTTAAGAGATATGTTACAGAAAATACAGACTTTCATGAGAAGATATCCAATCTACAATATTTTCCAACAGAAGAAGAAATGGAATTTTTAGCTAGCCGTTTACCTATACAAATAGATGGAGACCCTACAGACAAAAGAGAAGTTTCAAATTATAAAGATTTAGAAAGAGTAGAAACAAATTTTATCAGAGGAGGAATGTGTTTAATATTTTCTGAAGGACTTGCTCAGAAGGCAGAGAAGGCGGTGGGTAGATTGAAATCTTGTAAAATTAATGGATTGATTTGTACTGGTTTTGATTGGTTGGAAGATTATATTACTTTACATAAAAAAAGAGAAGGAGGTAATGAGGAAGTTGTTGCAACTTATATTAAAGATTTAGTAGCCGGTCGTCCTGTTTATGGGCATCCTTCTAGAAGTGGTGGGTTCAGGTTTAGATATGGAAAAGGACGAACTTCCGGGTTTAGTGCTGCATCTATTCACCCTGCGACTATGGGAATTTCAAACGGTTTTTTATCTCATGGAACCCAATTAAAAATTGAGAGACCCATTAAAGGTTGTATAATTACTTCTTGTGATTCTATTGATGGGCCAATTGTTAAATTAAAAGATGGTTCTGTTAGAAAATTAAATGATTTTGAAGAATCGAAGAAATTATATGAGGATATTGAAGAAATTATTTATTTAGGAGATATTTTATTTTCACTTGGAGATTTAAAAGATAGAAATGTAAATTTGTTGAAAGCTGGTTATGTAGAAGAATGGTGGGAATTAGAATTAAAAAACAAGGGTAGATTATTCAGTGGAGAAATTGAGTTAAATAGAGCAGTTGAATTAAGTAGAGAGTTTAATGTCTCATTACATCCACAATTTATTTTTTATTGGACTCAGATTTCTAATAATAATTTTTTAAGTTTGGCTCAATGGTTAAACACGGCTGTCTGGAGGATGGGAAAATTAGTTTTACCTTGGGAAAAATCTGTTCGTGAAAAATTTAATGAGGCTAAAAGAGCTTTAGAAATTTTAGGCGTTGAACATTCTATTGTTGTTGATAATGTAGTTATAGAGAAAGATGCTCGAGCCCTGTTATTAAATTTGGGAATTAACGAAATGTATAATGGGGAAGTTTTAGAACTAAAAATAGATGAGTTAAATCAGTTAGATGTCTTGGGCATTATTAATGAGAGATGTGAATTTAAAATAAAAGACAAGGCTGGAAGTTTTATTGGTGCGAGAATGGGTCGTCCTGAGAAAGCAAAATTAAGAAAAATAATGGGAAGTCCGAATGTATTATTTCCTGTTTCTGAGCAAGGAGGTAATTTGCATAGTATTCAAGATGCAGTTGAATTGGGTTTTGTAAAAAGTAATTTTCCTGTTTATAGATGTGATTGTGGAAATGAAAGTATTTATCCTGTTTGTGAAAAATGCGGAAAAAGTAATGATAAATCTTATTTTTGTAGAGAGTGTAATGAAATAAAAGAGAAACCTTGTAGTTTACATAAAAATTGTTTTAATTATTATAATCGGAAGGTAGATATAAAATATCTTTTTGAAAAATCTATTTCTAAATTAGGATATGAGAATTATGAAATTCCTCCATTAATTAAAGGTGTTGAAAAAATAAACAGCGAGAACAAAGAAGTTGAAGATTTAGCAAAAGGTATTTTGAGAGCTAAATTTAATTTATCTGTGAATAAAGATGGAACTGTAAGATATGATGGTACAGAAATACCATTAACTCATTTTAAACCGTTTGAAATTCGAACAAGCGTGGAAAAATTGAGAGAGATAGGATATGATATAGACATTAATGGAGCAGAATTAATTAATGATGACCAAATTTTAGAATTGAAACCACATGATATTGTCTTATCTAGTTGTCCGGATGGAAAAGATGAAAAGGCGGATGATGTTTTTTTAAATATAGCAAATTTTGTAGATGAAGAATTATCGCGATTTTATAAGTTGTCTAAATATTATAATATTAAAGAAAAAGAAGATTTAATTGGCAAATTAGTTGTTTGTATGGCTCCTCATAATTGTGCAGGGGTTGTTGGAAGAATTATAGGATTTAGTAAAATGCAGGGTATATTGGCTTCTCCTTATATTCATGCGGCTATGCGTAGAGATTGTGATGGAGATGAGATGACGGTAATGTTGTTAATGGATGTATTATTGAATTTTTCTCGGAAATTTTTGCCAAGTCATCGTGGTGGTTCTCAAGATGCTCCATTAGTTTTAAACGCGAGAATTAGGGCGGGGGAAGTTGATGATCAGATTTTAAGTTTTGAATGCTGTTCAGAATATCCTTTAGATTTATATGAGTTATCAGAGAAAGGGGCTCATTCCAGTGAAATAGATATTGACAATATCTGGGAGAGATTGAAATTAGGCAAAAATACCTTCTCTGATATAGGATGGACACATGACACAGGCGATTTTAATTTAGGGAACACTAATGGAGCGTATAAAATTTTACCTACTATGAAAGAAAAGGTTGATGCACAAATGGAGTTAGTTAAAAAAATTCGGGCGGTAGACAGCAATGATATTGCACGATTAATTCTAGAGAGACATTTTATTAGAGATATCCGTGGGAATTTAAGAAAGTTTGCTAAACAGCAATTTAGATGCACAAAATGTGGAGAAAAATTTAGAAGGACCCCTTTATCCGGAACTTGCACAAAATGTGGAGGAAAGATTATTTTTACAGTAAGTGAAGGTTCTATTAAAAAATATTTAGAGCCCGCTAAGAAACTAGTGGAAGACTATAATATATCAGAATATACAAAAGAAGTTATGGAATTAACACAAGATTATATTGAATCTATTTTTGGGAAAGAAGAAATAGACACTAGTTTAGATAAATTTCAAATTTGATGTTGTTTTATTTAAAATTTTTCCCTATCGCTTTTCTTGGTAATTTTATTTTCCATTCTGGAAAATTATTTAGTATCCATTGAGTGTATGTATTACAGTTTGGGCCGGGAACATAATGATATTTATTACTATAGGTATATTTTGGAGATTGTGTTTCTATAAAATTAATTATTTTTTTTGCCAGTGAGTTTTCATCTCCCTTTATTTTTCCCACTAAGTATCCGTTGCCATATTTTGAAGATAAAAATTTCTTTTTAAATCCTAGAGTAGGTTTGAATAAATTTTTGTAAACATGTCCCCATTTTTCTTTACATTTTTTGTCTTGTCCATAAACCTCCCATCTGCAGATTTTATTATTTTTAACTAAAACAAACCATGTATGCTTAGCAAAATTCAATGGGTTTGGTAACTTCGATTTGAAAAGATATACTTGATATTTGGATTTGGTTATTTTTTTCTTAAAGGTTCTCTCTCTCATTGCCGAATTAAGAATTTATTCTTTATAGTTGTTTTGAGCGCAACTGGACAATAGTACAACAAACCATTTAAACTATTTTAATTTTTTTATGACATGGGATTTGTTCATTTGCACTTACACACTGAATATTCACTTTTAGATGGAGCTACTAAGATATCTGAGTTGTTTGAAAGAGTTAAGGAGATAGGTCAAGATTCGGTCGCAATTACAGAACATGGGAACATGGGAGCGATTATTAAAAAGTATGAATTAGCTAAAAAAGCGGGAATAAAATTAATATTTGGTTTTGAAGCATATGTTTGTAATGACATTAAAGTTAAAGATAAGGATGAGAAAAATCATCATCTTATTCTCTTGGCGAAAGATTTGGAAGGTTATCAAAACTTGATTAAATTGGTCTCTATAGCTAATGGAGCCGGATTTTATTATAGACCAAGAGTAGACAAAGAACTTCTAAAAAAATATTCTAAAGGTATAATTTGTATGAGTGCATGTATTGCCAATGATATTGCCAGAGCTGTTGTTAAAGAGGATTTAAACGGTGCTAGAGAGCTAATTAAGGACTATATAGATATCTTTGGAAAGGAGAATTTTTATCTAGAAGTCCAGAATCATGGTATTCCTGAAGAAATAAAAGTCGTTAATTTTTATAAGGAAATTTCTAAAGAGTTTGATCTAAAAATTGTTGCAACCTGTGATTCCCATTTTTTAAAAAAAGAGGATAGCTATGCTCATGAAGTTATGTTGGCTATTGGTACTAATGGCGATATGAATAATGAAAAAAGATTTAAATTTAGTGGTTCTGGCTATTGGGTTCATAATGAAAAAGAGATAAAACAATTATTTCCAGATAATCCCGAATATATTGATATTTCTACTGAGATTGCAGAGAGATGTAATGTCGAACTAAAAATGGGTGAACCTATTTTTCCTGAGTTTGAATCTCCTGAAGGAATGAGTCATAAAGATTATTTGTATAAATTATGCAAAGAAGGAATTGATGATATTTATGGAGATAAAGAAAATTATAAAGAAGCCTTAGAAAGAATGAATTTTGAATTGTCAGTTATTGGGAAAATGGGCTTTGAAGCGTATTTTTTGATTGTCGCAGACTTTATTAGAGAAGCAAAAAAGTTTTGTCAAGTAGGTCCTGGTAGGGGAAGTGGAGCAGGTTCTATCGTAGCATATTCTTTAGGAATTACTCAGTTAGACCCTTTAGAGTTGGGATTATTGTTTGAGAGGTTTTTGAATCCAGATAGAATTTCTTTGCCTGATTTTGATATTGATTTTGGAGATAAAGATATTGTTCTCGAATATGTCAAGAAAAAATATGGGAAAGACAAAGTTTCTTTGATTGGAACTTTTGGTACAATGTCTGCAAAAGCTGTTTTGAAGGATGTAATGAGGGTTTTCAGGGTTCCATTTAACGAAGCTAATGCAATTACAAAGTTAGTTGAGGAGAAAACAATTCAGAAAAGTTTAGATTATGAAAGAGATGGAAGACTTACTATTGAGGCTACTCAACTTAGAGAATTTAAAACAAAATATGAAAAGATTTTTGAAGTTGCTTTAAAACTTGAAGGATGTGTAAGACATAAGGGTGTTCATGCATGTGGAGTGGTATGGGGAAAGAAAGGGATTATAGATTATGTTCCGACTTATGAAAAAAATGGAGATATGATTACTCAAGTAGAAGGGCCTGATATTGAAACTTATGGTTTAGTTAAATTTGATTTTTTGGGACTTGAGACCCTGAATGTTATTAAAAATACTTTAGATATGATTGGTAAAGATGGAAAGTGGCTTGAAGAAATTCCAATGGATGATGACAATGTTTATGAAATGTTGAGAGAAGCAAAAAGCGTAGGGGTTTTTCAAATTGAAAGTGAGGGAATGAGAAAGACATTGAGATTAGTGCAACCCACTTGTTTTGACGATATTATTGCTATTGTTTCATTATATCGACCAGGTCCTATGCAATATTTGGAACTTTATGCAAATAGAAAACATGGAAAAGATGTTGCTTCATATCCTCATATAAATGCGGAAAAAATATTGGCTCCAACTTATGGGATTATGATTTATCAGGAGCAAGTAATGCAGCTAAGTAGAGCATTAGCAAATTTTAGCGCTGGAGATAGTGATGTTCTTCGAAAAGCAATTGGAAAAAAGAAAATGGATCTGATGGAAAAAATGGAAAAGCAGTTTAAAAAAGGATGTATAGAATTTTCTGGAATGGATAAAGATAAAGTGAATGTTTTATGGGATGACATTGTTAAATTTGCTGCATATTCTTTTAATAAATCCCATGCGGCTGCTTATGCCTTAATTTCTTATAGGACTGCTTATTTAAAGAAACATTATCCCGTGGAGTTTTATGCATCTACTATTTCCTCTTCTATTAGGAATCCTGAAAAATTAACTTTCTATTTAGAATCTGCTAGACAAGAAGGAATTAATATATTACATCCGGATATAAATACATCAAAAGAAAGTTTTAGTATCGAGGAAATAGATGGAGAAAAAGTGATTCGTGTGGGAATAAATGGAATTAAAAATGTTGGAAGTGAAGCTTTGAAGAGTATTATGGAAATGAGACCATATAAATCATATCAAGATTTTGTGGACAGAGTGGATTTATCTAAAGTAAATAAAAGGGTTTGTCACAATCTCATTTCTGTGGGATGTTTTGATAAGTTGAAAATTAATAGGGCAAGTTTGTTGGAAGTTTATGATAATGTTAAGAAGAAAGTTAATTGTGCGGAAAAGCAAATGACCCTGCTTGGTGGGGTTGCGGATATTGTTAGGTGTCCAGACTTGCCTCCCATGAGATTAAAGGAGAAATTAGACTTAGAGGAGGAGCTTTTAGGGGTTTGTGTTTCTGGACATGCAACAGATGCTTTTGCAGAATCTAAAAATGGTGGTTACACCCCATTTTGTAATTTAAAAGATGAAATGGAAACTGATGTATTTGGATTGGTTAAAAGATTTACAAAAATAGTTACAAAAAATGGAGATGATATGGCCTTTATGGATATCGCGTCTAAATCTGGAGAATTAAAAATTACAATATTCCCAAGAAATTTTAATGAGTGTGTTGGTGAGAATAAAATTAAAGAGGGAGATGGTGTTAGAATTAATGGAAGATTTAAGGAAAGCAAGGACTTCGGAGACGCTTTTATAGCAAAGAGTATTTTAGTTTGTGAAGCTGGGAGATAATTTTTATCCCCTAGAGAAGATTTAAATAAGATATATAATTAATTTAACTTATGAGGCCTAAAAATATTTATATTATTTTAATCATATTTGGACTATGTATCAATTTTGTTTCTTCTGAATTATCTAATGATGAAAAAGATTATTTTAACAAAGAAGTTTTAGAAAATATTTCTTGTGAGCAAGCTAAGGTTGTTTTTGATAGCAGCTATGCTAATTATAGTATTCCAGAAAATATTCCTTTTAAAAATGAGGTTTTTAATATTTATATTGATGGAGAATTTTTTCTTTCTATGGGTTTAATAGAAAAAAATATTGGAGATGTTTTATGTGACAAATCTGAAAGTCCAACTTACAATATTTATATTACTAGAAACTTTATAGTTAATGCTGTTAAAGGATTTCCCGATATTGATATGGTAGATTATTATAATCAGAACAGGAAGAGTGAAGATTTGAATATTGAAGCTATTGGTTTTGTTAGAAAGGTAAAAATGGGTTTTATTAATTTGGGCTTAAAAGTTGCTTCTTGGTTTAATTAATTTTTAAAAAGGTAAATAGTAAATTATTGTTGGAATTAGAATTGCCCCCATAAGGAAGCCCCTTCTAATTTGAGACTCTATACATGTAAGTCCAAGAATCGTGGAGACCACTAATACAATTAATCCAAGTATCCCAGTAAAATAAATTGTGATTATTGCAAGGAATATTAGAAGAAGAGAAGATACTTTTAAATAATTAATTCTATGAATGTGCTTAGCGGTAGCTTTTGACAAGAGTAAAGCAATTGGGATAATTATAGCTGAAGTTATTAATATTATTGCTAAAATTGTTATAAGATTTGTTGTACTTAATTGAGTAATTTGTGATATTGCAAATGCTGCTCCAGTTCTAGATTTTTGAAATAGAAAAAGTGTTACAAATGAGATGGCCATAACTAATGTATTCACTGAACCTAAAAGTATCAAAAATTGTTCGCGATCCAATTTACCTGTTATTTCTGAACCTATTATTGTTGCTTGATTTGCCCCAAGCCCTGGGAGAAGTGAACAAATAGGAGATACAAATATCGTTGCCAGAGTTGGTTTAATTAATTTTCTTTTATCAATTTTGGTTTTTTCTATTTTTTGTTTTGGAATTGTAGTTTTGGATTTTATTGAAAAAATAATAGTAGACGTTCCAAAAAGTCCTGTAAGTAAAGGAAGAAGTGGTTGGTTTGTGTTAAGATTAAAAGTAGATAAGCCCAGAAACCCTGCTAACACGAAAATAATAACAGCTTTTATTTTTGAAGATTTTTCATTATATATAAGAAAGATAACTGTCCAAATTAAAAAAAATGCCATCATCCTTTGTAGAAATGGGTAAATATTTGGGGTTATAAAAATAAAGATTGGAATAATAAACATTAAAGAAATTATTGCTATGATCGAACCTATTAAAGTAAGTTTTAGGGCGTGATGACCTTCGCCTTTAAGGAGGAACTCATGTCCAGGGAGTACTCCAAGTCCGGTGTCTTCATCGGGAGCTCCCAGGAATATTGCAGGAATAAAATCTAAGAAAGTGTGAGTGATTGCCATAGCTACTATGAATATCAAGAGAGTTGTTATTGGTAGTTGAGAAAAGAAGGCTATAGAAAGAATTAAAGCGGTTATGAGATTTATGTGAATCCCAGGGGTAAGGCCGGTGATGATTCCAGATAGGATACCTAAGACAAGTGATATTATTAATTGAAGCATTCAAAAATATATGTAACTTTGTTATTAAGAATTGTTGTTATTTAAAAGAAATAATTTGTCTACAATAATTTGTGATTGATTTTGATAAATTCCTTCTTTTCCTTTGAATTTTATTATATTACCTTCTTTAGGTTTTATAGTAGAAGGCCCAAAGAGAATAAGTTCCGATTCAAGATTTTTTATATCTATAGTTACTTTATTATTAGAAATCTTTATTGATTCTATTTCTCCGGTTTGATACTGATTAAGAGTTTGTGTTAAAATAATTAAAACTAGAATTCCAAATAAAGAAGATAGGAATAAAATTTTTCTTGGCTCCATTTTAATTATTTAGTCTGAAATTCTATAACATCTTTATCTTTTAAGATATGTTCAACACCAATTACTTGTCCTCCAAACTTTGAAGATGGTCCCCAGATTCTTGCACGTTTAATATTGCCTGACATACCCTTTATTATTTTATCTACAGCATCTTTGAATGTCGAATTTTCTTTTAGTATCATAGGTTCTTTACTAGCTGCTTTCTTTGGTTCTTTTGTATAAATTCTAATTATGGGGAATGTTTTGAATATTTTTTTTGTGAGTTCATTAATTTTTGTTTTACTAGGCTTATTTGAAAAAAAGATATAATCAAATTTTTTATATTTTGATTTTAAATTGGCATCTATTTTTCTTTTTTCACTTTCTGAAAGAATATCTTCCTTATTGTATATCAAAATTATTTTTGCAGAGGTTCTATATAAAAACTTCTCAGCTTTTTTTATATGATCTAAATTATCTATGACGAATAGCAATGTATCTGTTGAATTAAGCAGGGACTTATCATGCCCTGGGAAGGGTTGTATATCTATTATTTGAATGGGAGCATCTTCAAAATAAAATGTTCCGAGTTGAGGGGAGTGTGTTGTAAATGAATGTGGAGATATTTTGACCTTTTGTTTTGTTAATGTTTTAAAAATTGAAGATTTTCCTGTATTCGGAAATCCTACCAAAACACACTGCATATCAGATTTTTTTATTCCTGCCTGTCCGCCTTTTCCGGATTTTTTTTGTTTATTTACATTCTCTTTTAATTTTTTATAACGAGTGGTTAAATTTTTACGCATGTTCTCTGATGATTTATGTTTTGGGCATTCTTTCATCATTATTTCTAAGCAAGCTATACGTTCTTCATCCGTTGTTGCTTCATGAAATTCTTCTTCGGCTTTTTGATAAAATGGAGATTGATTTGTTGACGCCATAAGATTATTAAATGAGATTACTTTAAGAAAGTTATGGATAAAATATTCTTGCTCTTTATTTTTCTCTTGTCTTTTAGTATAGTTAGTTCTGCTGGCGGATGGGGGGATATAGGTAGTGGTGATGAAGATTTGGATTCTATCCCAGTAGACATACCAGAGGCGGCTAATGAAGATGACGAATCGGTTTCTAACGAAATTCCTAATGATGGTTTTGCAGAAATTATATCTAATAATAAATATACTCGTGATTTTTATATAGCGTTAGGAGTTGGAGTAATTGGTGTTCTTATTATTTCCATATTTGCATACTTTTTTATTAAAATCCCTAAAAACAAATGGGGCAAGAAAGGGATAAAGAAAAAACATACAAAAAAAAAGAAATTTAAAAAATAGTAAGATTGTTAAACCGATTTTTCTCTTATTTTTTATGAAATTAGGAGTTTTATTTTCAGGTGGCAAAGATTCTTGTTTAGCTTTGCATAAAGTTTTACAAGAAGGGCACGATGTAAAATATTTATTAAATGTTTCACCTAAAAATAAAGATAGTTTTATGTTTCATAAACAAGATCAGGATTTATTGAATGCTCAAGTATCTAAATTAGGAATAGAAACTATTTCCTGTGATAGTGATGGAGTTGAGGAAGAAGAACTGAAAGATTTGAAAGATTTACTTGAAAAAGTCAAGGACAATGTTGATGGAATAGTAGCAGGAGGAATCGCTTCTTCGTATCAAGGCAAAAGAATAGGTAAAACCTGTGAAGAATTTGGATTAAAATTTGTTGCACCTCTTTGGGATTATGACCCAGAAAAACTTTGGGCGGAATTATTGAATGATGGATTTGAAGTTATTATGATTAAGATTGCATGTGATGGACTCGAAAAAGAATGGCTTGGTAAGGCTATAAATAAGGAAAATTTTGAAGAGCTAAAGGCCTTGTCGGAAAAATATAAATTCAGATTAGACTTCGAGGGTGGTGAGGCAGAGACGGCAGTTTTGAATATGCCAGAATATTCCGAAGGTATAAAAATTGATTTTGAAACAGAAAGTGAAGATGAATATCGTCATTTAATGAAAGATATAAAAATAATATGAATATTATAGAAGATATAAAACAAAAAAAAGAATTTTCTAAACTTCCTGAATCTATTGTTGAACGTGCCGCACAATTATCTAAAAATGATGTCAAAGAATCTAGATCTTTGCTGAGAAAATATTTTGGAGTATTTTTAACAAATAAAATTTTTAAAGGAAAATTATCGGCTGATGGAATGCTAAAATCCCATCTTTCATCTAAGAAAAGAAATTATCCCGAATTTTATAAAAGTATTTTTTCTGATATTAAAGGAGTAGAAAGTATTATTGACTTGGGATGTGGAGCAAATGGTTTTTCTTATAGCTATTTAAAAAATATTTTAGGTTCTGTAGATTACTTAGGTATTGAAGCAGCTGGACAATTGGTAGAACATATGAATAAATATTTTGGAAAAGAAGGGTTTTTTGCTGAGATAATTAAAAGAGATTTATTTGATATTGATTTTATCCTAGATATTCTTAAAAGACAGAAAAAAAATAGAGTTGTATTTTTGTTTCAGGTGGTAGACGCTCTAGAGAATCTAGAAAAGAATTTTTCAAAGAAATTTATTTTAGATATATCTAAAGAATGTGAGAAAATAGTTGTGAGCTTACCTACTGAAAGCCTAGGGGGGAAAAAAGGTTTTGTTGTTCAGAGGAAATGGTTTACTGATTTTTTGAAAGAAAATTTTAAGATTGAAAAAGATTTTAGTGTTGACGGAGAGAGAATATTTGTGATAAGTGTGGAGCAATAATAATTATAAGAATGCCACAATAATTAAAAAGGATGATAGATATGTCGGTTTATGAAATTTCAAAAGAAGATTTTAGATAATGGATTAACTGTTTTGTTTGAACAGAGAGATGTCCCTGTTTCTACGGTTATGTTAGCTGTTAGATATGGAGCAGCTCATGAATCTAACAAAGAAAAAGGCATGGCTCATTTTATGGAGCATTTATGTTTTAAGGGTACAGATAAAAGAAATGCAAAACAAATTGCTGAGGCTGTTGAAAGTGTTGGTGGTGATTTAAACGCATTTACACATGAAGAAATTACTGCTTATCATGTTAAGTTGCCGTCTAATCATTTAGATATTGCGATGGATGTGATTTTTGATATTTTCTTTAATGCAAATTTCCCAGAAGAAGAAGTTGTTAAAGAAGCTAACGTCATTTGTGAAGAAATTAAAATGTATAAAGACAATCCGAGAGCACATACCCTAGACAAAGTTAAAGAAAATTTATATGAGAAACCTTTCGGTGATTTTATTGGCGGGTCTCAAGAAAATGTTAGAGGGATGACTAGAGAAAAATTATTCAATAAACATTATGAAATTTATGTTCCTAAAAATTCTATACTTTGTGTAGTTGGAAACAACAACCTTGAGGATATAATTTCTATTGTTGAAAAATTAATTGGAGCGTTTGAGAAAGATGAAGTTAAAGAGATTATTCTTCCTGAGATAGTAAAGAAAAACTCTAGAACTTCTGAAAAAAGAGCTGGTATTGAACAAATGAATCTTGCTCTTGGTTTTCATTTTCCTCATTCTGGTGGGAATAGTCGTTATGCAGCGGAATTATTTTCTATGATTTTAGGACATGGGATGTCTTCCAAACTATTTACGGAGGTCCGAGAAAAAAGAGGATTAGTCTATGGAGTTAAGACGGATTTAGACTTAGGTGGGAATTATGGTTATATGATTATTTGGGCAGGAACAGATCCAGAAAAAGAAAAAGAGGTAATTGATATTTGCTTAAAAGAATTTGAGAAAATGAAAGACATTACAGAGGAAGAGCTGAAAAATGCTAAATTGCAAGTTATTGGATGTAGGGATGTTGAATCAGAAGGGTCAAGTGAAACAGCAGTTAACTTGATTATGGAAGAAATTAGGTCTAATTCTGAAGACTATTATGAATACGAGAAAAAAATTAATTCAGTAACTTTGGAAGATATTAAAGAATTAGCGAATATTTCTGATTATTCTAGTTTTAGCTTGGGTCCATAGAATTTACAAATTTAAGGTATTTTAGGCGCGAGTATAGGAATTTCTTCTTTTCTAATTTCTTCTTTTTGTATATTAGCTTCTTTTGGTTTTAATATTTCTTCTTGTAGCTCTTTAAGCTCTTCTTCTGTGGCTTTTCTTTTTTCTGTCTTCTCTCCGAATATAGGAATGACTTCTAAAATGGCATGATTCATTATATTTGTCTCATTAATTTCAATTCTGTCGGGGCTTAACTTCGCCTGAAGCCTATTAGAAATTTCTTTTGCAAAAACTTTTGTGGAGTCTGGTATTTTTTCTAAATGTTCTTTTGGGAAAACTAATGTATGCCCCTTACTTGAAGGATTAAGTTCTAGAATTGCAACGTCTTTATCATTGCTAGCTATTTTGAAAGAGGGAGTTTTGTCTGCTATAATAGAGCAAAAAATACACTGTCCTCCTAGATGAGTTAACTTGTTTTGTTCTACAAAGGTTTCAATATCTTCGTCTGACATAGATTTAACTTGATTTTCTATTTGGTTTCTTTTATCTTCTGGAAAATTTTCTAACTGACTTAAAAGATGCTCTTTAATTTTTTTAGATTCTTCTTCTGTAATTACCATATTAGAAACATAGTTTTCTTAATTATAAGTTTTCCTATCCTACTACTCTTCTGTAATCTATCAATTCAATAGAAGAAACTCCCTCTACGTCCGAAATTGCATTTTCTACTTTGTCAGATTCTTCGTCTTCAGAAAGTGCGATTGTTACAATAAGTGCTTTAAGCCCAAAAGCAATTGGTTCCTCTTTGGCTTCACTGAATACTCCAGATTCAAAAGTTTCCACAACTGCTTTAATTTTTGACTTTAACTCTTCTAAATCTACATCTAATCCTTTTGGCATAACTTTGAACTGAATTCCTGCTGTAGCCATTTTATCGTAATTTTATATCCATTTTAATTTCTATGGTTCTACGTGCTCGCATTTAGGACATTTATATTCTACTGAAAGATTTCTGCATTTATCACATCTAAAAAGCTTTGAACTGCATTTAGGACAAGGAAAACCTACTCCCTTTATGGTTTTTTTGTTACAACTTATACATTTCATAAATAGCTGTCTGATTTTTGGTTTAAATAGGTTTTGGATGTGATTTTGAGACTAAAAAAAATCCGATGCCATTATCATTTTTTTGGAAGATGAAACAATTCTTTAGAAGACAACCCATTCATCTTCGATTAGTCCAATTCTAAGACCTAATTCCGGTTTTCTTTCGTTGTATTTTTGCAGTTCTAATCTTTTTAACGTTCCAGGTTCTCTTTTTTCATCTGTAAAATCGAATCCATGTGTTTGGATATATTCGATTATTCTTTCGGATGCCTGAATAGATCTTCCTAAAAATTCTGATGTTCTTTGAATGTAATGATCTAATGAATATCCATTTCCTCTAAAAAAAGAATGAGAAACAAGCTCTCCTTTGTTTAAATAGGAGATATAACTTCCTATAACATCTTCAAATAACTTTCTTTTGTTTTTTTGAGAGGAATGTAGAGTTTCAACTCTTTCAGAGAAAGCTCTTTTTACCTGTTCATGCTTTAATGAGCGAATATAATCTTTCATAATAATATTATCAATCAATATATTGTTTATAAAAACTATTGTTCAGCAGCTGTTTTTTGTTCTAATAGCTGTTGTGTAGTATATCTCAATAATACTTAAATAGTGTCAGAATGTTTTTTAGTTATGCAAAACTACGATTTACTTATAGAAAGAATTACAAAGGCATCTGGTCTTGGAAAAGAGGAAATTGAGCAAAGAGTTGAGGCTAAGAAAGCAAAGTTGTCTGGATTAATTTCTAAGGAGGGTGCTGCACAAATAATTGCTGCAGAATTGGGAATAAATTTTGATGATCAAGATATAAAAGTTAGCGAGTTAATTCCTGGGATGAGAAGGGTGAATATTATTGGGAAGATTATCAATATGTTTCCAGTTAGAGAATTTGAGAAGAATGGGAACAAGGGAAAGGTTGCAAACCTTGTTTTAGCGGACGAAACTGGAAGTACGCGGCTTGTTCTTTGGGATGCGAACCACATCGTTTTAATTGAGAATGAGACAATTAAGCAAGGCGATACGGTAGAAATACAGAATGGGTCGACTAGAGAAGGAGAAATTCATTTATCTGGATTTGGGGAGATAAAGAAGAGTGGAAATGTTATGACAGAAGTAAAAGAAGCTCCAAGTGTTAGTGAAGTAACTCTGGAAGAAGTTAGACAAGGTCAGAGTGTTAGAGTTAGAGGAGTAGTTGTTCAAGTTTTCCAACCAAGATTTTATTCTGTGTGTCCTGAGTGTAATAAGAAAGTGATTAAGGAAGGTGAATCTACTAGATGTGCTGAACACGGAGAAGTTACTGCAAAGGATAGGGCAATTTTAAATTTTGTTTTAGATGACGGAACTGAAACTATTCGGGTAGTTATGTTTAGCGATCAAGTTAATATGTTAATCCCGGAAGAAGACTTAAAGGACGAAGAAAAATCTGGTGCGTTTAGAAGTGATTTTATAGGAACAGAAATTTATTTGTCAGGTAATGTGAAACGAAATCAGTTATTTAATAATTTGGAGATTATTGCATCTAATGTTGAAAAAGTAGATGCAGAAAAATTGATTAAAGAGCTTGACAGTTAAAGTTAAAAGTTTTATTTTATTTTATTATCTATGTTATTCAGAACTCACATTGTTTTTTCATTGGCTGTATATTTTTTACTGAACCATTTTTTGAATATGCCTGTGTTTGTTTTGGGCTTTATTTTATTTTCCACAGCATTTGTTGATATCGATATTAAAAATAGTAAATTTGGGAACAGATGGTATTTTCGTCCGTTGCAGTGGATAACGAAACATAGGGGGTCTTTGCATAGTTTGTTTTTTGCATTATTCTTGAGTTTGATTGTTGGAGGTATTAATTTGTGGGCAGGATTTGGATTTTTCGTTGGGTATGTTTCTCATTTGTTTCTTGATTGTTGGACGAAGTCTGGGATAAAATTATTTTGGCCCTTTAATTATAAGATTAAAGGATTTGTTAAAAGTGGTGGTATTGTTGAAGACATTATCTTTGTTTTGTTATTGTTGGGAGATATTATTTTTAGCGGTGCAATTATTTTTAGATTATTTTTTTAGATTCTAAAGTTTTAAATAGTTAATTTGTTAATATCTTTTATGAGAGGGAAGAATGGTATTTCTGCAATTGTCGCCACAGTTCTAATTATTTTGATTACTGTTGCAGCTGTAACTATTCTTTGGACTGCAGTTATTCCAATGATAAGAGATAATTTAGAATTTTCTGAGTTAGAGGGAAGAGTTAGTATTTTAACTTCAGGAGGTTATACAACCTATGATGAGAATAAAGAGGTAGCTACTGTTCAAATTAAGCGAGAGGTTGATGAAGGATCAATGGAGAACATTAAGGTTGTGTTTTATTTTGATGGAGATAGTGTAGGGACTTCCGTTATTGCTCCTGAATCTGGTAAGACAAAAACTTATTCTTTTAATTTAACAGGACATGGTAAACCTGATGGAGTGAGTGTCGCCCCGATATTTAAGGTTGGGCTTGAAGAAAAAGAAGGGGACGTTGGTCCAGAAGCTATAATTTCAGATGGAAGTTTTACTGGCGCAGATGTTGATTATGATGAATTAGGTGAGGAATATACTGAGCCTGAAGTTATTGTCCCGGTTGATACAGATGGTGATGGTTTAACAGATGAGGAAGAAGCTGCACTCGGTACTGATTCAACTTTACCAGACACAGATGGTGACGGTTTTGATGATGGCACAGAAGTAGCAGAAGGAACAGATCCCGTAGATCCTACTGATTTTCCAAGTACTCCAATTTTATGTGGAAATGGTGATATAGATGCAGGTGAAGAATGTGATGGAACAAACTTTGGTGTAGATACATGTGAAACGCATGGTCTTGTCAGTGGAACCCTTTCTTGTATTAGTTGTGCGATTGATACAAGCGGATGTATGGCTCCAGCCTATTGTGGAGATGAAATAAAAAATGGGGTTGAAGAATGTGATAACTTAGACCTTGGTGGAAAGAGATGCCGAGATTTCTCACCTTTTGATAGTGGAACTCTCTCCTGTTCTACTGATGGTAGCTGTCTATTTAATATGAGTGGGTGTGCAACTTGTGGAAATGGTATACAAGAAGACCCTGAAGAATGTGATTTAGGAGACTTAGGCGATGCAACCTGTAGATCTGTTAAAGGAAATTTATGGACAGGAACTCTCTCCTGTTCTAATGATAATACCTGCCTGTTTGATACGAGTGAATGTCGCTTTCTTTGGTAATCTAATTTATTATTCTAACAGTTAATTTTAAAATATAGTTTAGTTTTTTATTTCTATGAGAATTATTAGTGTACCGAGAATTAATGCACTGGGGCTGAAGGGTCCTGAAGAAATGGGAGAGAAAGTTTTGGCTGAGTTGGATGTTGAATCTGAAGAGATTAAAGTCGACAATATGAATATAGAGGAAGCTGAAAAAATAATTTATAATGAAGTTAAAAAAGTTTTCAAAGAAGATAGTAAATCTATTTTTATTGGAGGTGACCATTCTATAACCTATCCGATTTTTAAGGCATTTAGTGAGTCGAATGAAAATTCTTTCTTAATTGTGTTTGATGCACATGCAGATTGTGATTATCCTGCAAAGGAGCCGACACATGAAGAATTTTTGAGAGCCATTCTCGAAGAAAAACTCGTTAAACCTGAGAACGTTATTCTTGTAGGAATTAGGAAAATGTGGGATATTGAGAAAGAATTTTTAGAAGAAAAAGGGATAAAGGTTTTTGAAGATATTTTTAATGTAGAAGCGGTTGCGGATTATATAACCGAAAAAGCGAATGGAAAAGATGTTTATGTTTCGGTAGATATTGATGTACTCGACCCTGCGTTTGCTCCAGCGGTCAATTATCCAGAACCTAATGGATTGTCTTCGAAAGAATTATTTTATCTTTTGAAAAGAATCTTTCATATCAAAAGCTTGAAGACATTAGATATTGTAGAGGCTGTTCCGGAGAAAGATAAAAAGTATGATTATAGAACTGTTAAAATTTGTGCCAAAATTATTGAAGAATTCGTTAGCCTTAATCGCTGAGCAGAGAAAAGAATTTTTCTACTTTATTATCATCAAGAATTTTTAGTTTTTCTATTTCTTCTCTTGAGATATTAAATATATTTTTTAAACTTCCAAATTTATCGAAAAGATTTTTTGAAGCTATTGGTCCGATTCCAGGGAAACCCTCCAAAATAAATTGTTTTTGCTCCTCTAATGTTTTAAGAGTTTTTGTTTGACGAGCTGAATATTGTGTTTTTGGTTTCTCAATTCTTTTGGCCAATAAAATTAAAAAGCTCGCAGTGTCTTTTGTGTCTTCGGTATAAATTATAGGTATTTTAAAATCGGTTGCTATCGACAATAACATTCCCTTTACTGCATTCTCATGGATATTGAAATCATTGTAGTGGTAGTAGAATCCTTCAATAATTAAAAAGTATCTTGGGTATTTTTTTAGATTATGTAATTGCTCCGTGAGTCTTTTATTTAACATAGAATTCACAAAATCGGAAAATGTTTTTCTTTCAATAATTGTGTCGTCGATTAAATAGTCTCCGATATCCAGTTTCTCAAATTTAATATTAGCTTTTTTCTCTGATAAGCTAGCTGCGATTAAAGATTGTTTTTCTCTCGTGTCCACTATTATTGGAATGTTGGGATTTGGACATTGTATTTGTTTTTCTATTTTAGATTTTGAAAAAATATTTTCAATATTTCTTTTCATAATGTTCGTTGCCCGTCTTTAGAATTAAAATCTTTTTTTATTTCGTCAATCGCTTTATACATTCTTTTTTCTTTATGATAAGCACTATAATGAAAAACTTCATCCAAGGTTTTCTTAGTCAATAATATCTTAAGAGAGCCTTTAGAAAGCCTTGCAGTTCTTCCTGTTCTTTGTATTGTTCTAATTGCGGAAGGAATTGGTTCATAAAATATTACTTCATTTACTTCTGGGATGTCAAGTCCTTCTTCTGCTATTGAAGTGGCTACTAAAACATTTATCTCTCCTGATGTGAATTTCTCTATTATTGCCTTTTGTTCTTTCTGTTTAAGCCCGGTAGTTCTTCCTTTCCCATGATCTTTAACTGCTTGCCCTACAAAATTTTCTGCTTTAATTCCTGGGATTTTATTTAGTTCCTCGGAAATTGTTAAAACTGTATCTCTGAATTGAGCAAATACGATTATCTTTGATTGAGGATTATTAGAAAATTGTTTCTCGGTTATCTCTTTTAGTGTTTGGAGTTTTGGATGTTCTTTCCCTAGTGTTGTAGCTAGTGTATACGCTTTTGCAAAATTTGGGTCTTTGACTAACTTTTGAACTCCCTTGGATTTTCCCTCGGAAGCTTGTTTAAACAAATCTTTCATATATGCAATAAAAGAAGATACTGTTTGTGTTTCTAGCAATGTTAGAGCGTGTGATATTTTTAGTGCAGTTGCGCAAGCTGAAACAGCTAGCATTTTATTCATATCCTTTCTTCTTCGAATTTCTTGCATTAATTTTGCCTGAGCTTTAAGTAACATGGTTTTTGATGCATAACCAAATAAAACTTTTCGATGTTTTAATTCACTTACTTTCCTGTTATAAATTTCTTCTAGGAGAATTTTTATTTCTAGAAATTCAGGAGGAAAATCAACTTCGATTTTTTCGAATTCTAATTCTTGAAGATATGGTTTAACGTCCGGACTTTCTGCGGTTCTTATTTCTACTGCATTAATTCCAAGATTCTCACAAACCTGTGTGATTGTTTCTTTATCTCCTCCGGGAGATGCAGTTAGAGCCAATACTCTTCTATTGGTTGCTTGCGTTTTGTATCTTTGAGTAATTCTATTGTATGCATAATTTTTGAGACACCTATGGCATTCATCCACAACCAATAGAGCTACTTCGTCTAGTCTGTATAGTGCTTTGTCTAAATCATTTGCGATACATTGTGGGGTTGAGAAAATAAATTCTGCAGTTTTCCATATGTCCTTTCTTTTGTTTGCTGGAGTCTTCCCAGTAAATAACTGCATGTCAGCCCAATCCTCTGGTAGATTTTTTTTGAATGATTCAAAATGTTGCTCTATTAGTGGACGTGTTGGTGCTAGGATTAAAATTTTTTCTAGTGGAAATTTCTTAAATCTTTCAATTGCCAACATTAGAGCTATAAGTGTTTTTCCTGTTCCTGTTGGTAAAACAACAAGACAATCTTTTTTTGTACATGTTTCAAAAATAGTTTTTTGGTATTCTCTTGGTTCTAATTTTAACTCTTCCATGATATTGATAAAAAAGGTAAGTTTATAAGTTTTGAACCTAGTTGGATAGGTTATGGTAGACATTACAATTCCTCTTTGGCTTTATCCTGTTTTAGCTTGGACACTTGTATGGAAAGCTATCGGTGCGTGGAAGGCAGCAAAAAAAGATCATGTAATCTGGTTTGTTGCATTCTTTATCTTCAATACATTAGGAATTTTGCCAATATTATATTTACTTTTCTTCCAAAATATGGTCCCTTATAAGAAGATTAAGAAGGTATCTGTCAAAAAGGTAGTAAGGAAAAAATCTTCTAAATAAGAATACGAGACCAGATTAATAATATTGTAGCTATTACAAATGTAACTGTCCATAATTTTCTGCTTGCATATAATATTTTGGAACCGTCTAATCCAGATAAAGGAATCGTCGACCAGAATATAAATATTATACTTAGTCTTGCGAAAGTTTCAAATCCTAAAATATAGCCCGCTATTGCAAATACAAGGTTTGCTATTATAGCCCATAGAGCAATCCATCCCATATGCCATTCTGTTACTTCGGTAAATCGGTAAAGCTCATGTCTCTTTGCTACCCTTTCGGTTTTTGCAACCACATCAAATTCTAAAATTCCTAACCACAGGAAAAATCCTTTTGTAACGAACGCCAATACTAATGGTAGCCATGCCATAGGAAGTGGCTTTTTGAAATGGGTGTCTGTCCTAAACCAATATTGATACCATGACCAAAATTTCGTTTTAACGGCTGTTTCAAAATGATATCCAACTGCTTTCTTTGTCAAAATGTTAACACCTAAAATAATTATGAAACTTGCTAAAGCTGCATATCTTATTGATGGATTTTTGTATCCTGCTGCCAGAGCCAAGACTGTAGCGGCCAAAATTATTGTAATAATTTCTTTAATAGTCTCTTTCATGCTCATGTTTTGGAGAGGTTTGTATTTTTTATAAACTATTGGGTTGAGAGATTGTGAATAAAGGGGGTTAAGTTGCTTCGTATGATACATTTTCCATCATAGAAATATATTTAAATGAAAGACTTTTGATTGGTTTATGTTAAGAGTAAAAAGAATGAGCGAAGTTGTTGGCAAAAGAGTTTACACAGATTCTGGAGACCTATTTGGAATGATTGAAGAGGTTAATTTAATTGATAATAAGATAGATGGATGGAGAATTGTTGTGTCTCGTGAATCTGGAATGGTTCAAGTTCTTGGAGGAGCTAGAGGAATTATTGTTCCACACCAATTTATCAAGGCTATTGGGGATATTGTTATAATTAATAGAAATGCAGTTCCTCTTAGAGCTGAAGAAGAAGAGATGCCGTTAGAAGAAGAATTGATTTAATTTTAGATAAATTTATATATGGTTTTAATTTATAGAACTTATGTCGTTAATACTTCAATTTATTACGGGAATACTTGCACCGCTTTTCTTGGTGTTCGTTGTAGTGTTTGCTATTCTGCAAAAGTCCAAAATTTTAGGGGAAGGTAAATCTCAGATTGATGCGATTGTTGCTTTTGTTGCTGGATTGCTTTTGGTTGCCGTTCCTGGGCCTAGAAATATTATTATTGGAATAATGCCGTGGATGACAGTGGGGGTTGCGGTTATTTTGGTTTTTTTTATTTTATACGGATTTGTTGCAGGTGATTTATCAAAATCTCCGAATTGGATGAAAGCTATTTTTGGTGTTTTAGCTGCTCTATTTACTATTGGAGTTGTTCTTTATGTTACAGGTTTTGGAAATACTATATCTAGTTGGTTTTCTGGTGGTAACGGAACTGATATTTTTATGAATGTCTTAGTGACTGCCATTATAGGAGGAGCTGTTGCGGTTGCTGTCTTGGGTGGAAAAAAGAAAAAAGATTAATTGTTCTTAATAAAATTAAAGAAAGATATATAAATAAGTTTTTTCTTAGCTAACTATGGTTACTACTATTACAAGTGTCTTGAATACTTGGAACGAGATAGGAATATTTTCTTATGTTATTCCTTTCTTATTAATATTCGCTATTGTATACGCTATTCTTGATAAAACAAAAATTTTGGGAGGTGAGAATAGAGGTATCTTAGCTATTATTTCTGTGTCTGTGGGGTTATTATCTTTACAATTTGATTTTGTTTCTGAATTTTTTGCTTTAATATTTCCAAGATTTGGAATTGGATTATCGTTATTTTTAGTATTATTAATTATGATAGGGTTCTTTTTCCCTAAAGACCAAGACGGGAAAAAAGGTCAATGGATTGGTATAGTTCTTGGCGTTGGTGTTGTGATTTGGTCATTGAGTTCGTGGAAAGAATGGACTAATTATGGTGGATTCGGTGGATGGTTTACCGAGAATATTTGGGCATTGGTTGTATTAGGAATTATTATAGCGATTATCGCAATCATAACAAAGAAGCCTAAGGGCGGTACTACTATTCCTGCATCAAAATCATAAGATGGCAGTAGGAACTATCTCTGCACTTGGATATTTTATGCCTATCTTTGCATTCTTGTTAGTATTTGTTGTGAGCTATACATTTTTCAAGAAAACTTCTATTCTTGGAGATGGTGAGCCGATTATGTTTATTCTTTCTCTTTTTTTATCAATTCTTTTTGTTATAGGAGCTATTCTAATTAATTTCTCTAAATTCAGTTCTGACTGGTTTAGCAGAGGGGTTGTTGGTCTTTTTTTATTGTCACTTATTTTGATTTTCATCCCATATAAAAAACCATGGAATTTTTTTGGAAAGAAAAATGCATTCTCTTGGATATTTATTTCTTTAGCTGTTATTTTTCTTGTAGCGTCTTCGGCGTATGTTTTTAATTGGGTGGTTAGCTGGGGAGTTATTAATAGCTGGATTAGCAGTAGATGGTTTGGAATAATTTCACTTCTAATTATTTTGACTGTTGTTAATTGGAGACTTAAGAAATGATTTATTTAGCTAGTTTTTTTAGTTCGTTGTAATTATCCATTAATGGGTTCATTAATTTTGAAACTGTTCCGTGAAGATTATCTAGGTCCTTGTGTATCATTGCGCTGCTTTCTCCAAATTCTCCGATTTTCCCGATAATTGCTTGTTGTAATTTTCCTATTGTATCTTCAATTCTTTTTAATCTATCATCTATATCGTTCACTTTATCTTGTATTGTATTTTCAAAAGAAACAACATCACCAATTTTCTTTTTGTAGATATCTAATTTTTCCGTTACAACTTGTTCAGCTATTTCAAAAATTGTTTCGGTATTTGCTCCAGATTGAGGGGCATAATAATCTTGTTGAGGATATGCTTGTGGGGTTTGTTGGTAATAATCATCTTGAGGTTGTGCCCCTTCTGTCGGTTGTTGATAGTTAGCCTCTGGTGCCTGAGGAGCGTATTCTTGTGGAGCTGGTACTGGTGCCTCTGCTACAGGTTGTGCTGGTTGTTCCATGATTGAAGAGGTCATTCCTTGATTATACATTTGTTCATCTTCTTCTCCTGAAGGCGCTACTGCATTTTTAATTTTTGCTTGATTTAAAGAATCATTTATTTCAGTTGGAGAGACACCTTCATTTTGTAATTGAGTAGAAATATCTGTATCAGACATACCAGTTTTTTGTAATTCTATTATTTTATCTAAAGTTGCCATCTTTTATTGTATTATTTTATGGTTTTTATGGTTTTTATTTATTTGCCTAATTTTCTAGGAACTTCTTTTTGTATTTGAGTGCTACCTATGTTTTTTGTACTTAACTTTGATTCAATTAATTCTTCAACATCTTTCCTTCTCATAAATTCAAGAGGTTGGAAATCTTTAAGCATCCTCTCAATAAGAGTCATCTCTTCTCTTTTTACAAATTTGTTAAATTCAGAAAGTAGACTATTGGAAACTTTTTTTATTTTACTTAAATCGTTTTTTATTTCTTGATTATCTTTCTTTATTTCTTTAAGCTCTTCTTCTGTATCTTGTTTTGAAGAAATTAAATTTTTCCCTAAAAGTAAAACTCTCTCTCTTATTAATCGGTTTCGTTCATCGATATCTTTTAGTTTTGTGTTAAAATCAGCTAGAAGAAACTGAGATTGATTGGTGGTTTCCTGTTGTTCTGCCATATCTGTTTGGAAGATAGAGAAGTTTATAATTGTTTACACTAAACTTTTCTATTTAAGAGAATTAAAGGTTGTCACACATATATTTTAATATTGGAATTTTCTTATATTCTAAAGGAGATGAAAAAAAATGATGTTTAAGGCTGATACCCCACTTTATTCTTACGAGGTTATTCGTGAGAGTGGGGAAAATGTTATGTATATTAATTATCTTGGCGCGAGCTTTGTTCCGTCGTTGATTGATTCTGCAGAAGTTATGGGAAGAACTATTGATAATTTAAAAGAAGATCCTAATATTGCGAGAATTGTTTTTGTTCAGCAGAGGAATTATTCTCACGACTTCTCGCAAGCTAAGATGTTGGTTGGGATTGCGAGCCTTTCAGATTTTTTTATTAAGCAGGAAAAACTTATTTCTATAGAGAAGCTTTCTCATTTAGGATATCTTAGTCACGAAGCGCATGCTTTTTTGACGCGTATTATTGTCGAGCTTCTTCCTACAGACCCGGTTAAATCTTATCGTGAGCTAAAAGGGGTTTTGTTTGGTAAGAAGGCAGAATTGGAGTTAAAAGGAAAGGTAAATAGAGACATTGAGAATTATATTCGTTTGTTGGAAAGAGTTGTTAAATCATTTGATGATCTTGAAGTTATTAAAAAATTAAAAACGTTTTTTGATTCCTATGGGATTAATGATAGAAATATTTATTCTGAGGTTTTCCGTTCTGATATTATGCCTAATTTTACTTTTACTAGAATGATTGCACGTGTTCCTGAAGATTCTGAAATTATAAAACAATATACGATTGCGAAGGGTAGTGATGAGAGTTTGGTTACTATTTTTAAACGTAAGAATAAAATTAAGCTGATTTATCATTTATCTCCTCCTGAATATCTGTTAGAAGAAAATCATCACATGCTCTTGAATTTGGCACGAAACGTTCTGATTGAACACAGACCTAGCACGGAAGAATTTAATGATCCAGAAAGAACGCGACAGATTTTTTTTAATGTGGCTAGAGATTTGCTTTCTGATTTAGCTGGGAATAAAAAAGTGAATTTGAATTATAAAGAGTTGACAAAACTTGCGAATATTTTAGTGAGGCATACAATTGGGTTTGGAATATTGGAGGTTTTGTTGCAGGATCCTAATTTGCAAGATATAATGGCGAATGCTCCTATTTCTTTGTCTCCGATTTTTGTTAGGCATAATGATTTTGGAGAATGTGTTTCTAATTTGATTCCATCTCAAGAGGACGCGGATTCCTGGGCGGCCAAGTTTAGAATGATGTCAGGGAGAGCGTTGGATGAAGCTAACCCTATATTAGATACTAATTTGGAGTTGAATGATATTAGCGCTAGGGTTGCGATTATTCAGAATCCCCTTTCTGCTGGAGGGTTGGCTTATACTTTAAGGAGGCATAGAAGTAAGCCGTGGACGTTGCCTTTATTTATTAAAAATAGAATGATTGATAGTTTGGGGGCGGGACTTTTGAGTTTTATGGTAGATGGGGCTAGGACGATGTTGGTTGCGGGAACTCGGTCTTCTGGTAAAACTAGTTTGTTGAGCTCGTTGCTTTTAGAGATAATGCCGAATCACAGGATTATAACTGTGGAGGATACTTTAGAAATTCCCGTCGCTGCTATGAGAAATTTGAGTTATGATATTTTATCTATGAAGGTTCGTTCGGCTTTGGCTGGAGAGTCAACTGAGATTTCTGCGGAGGAAGGTATCAGGGCTTCGTTGCGTTTGGGAGATTCTTCTTTGATAGTTGGAGAAATTCGTTCGGCTGAAGCGAAAGCATTATACGAAGCTATGAGGATTGGGGCGTTGGCAAATGTGGTGGCAGGTACAATTCATGGTGGCTCACCTTATTCTGTTTTTGATAGGGTTGTTAATGATTTAGGGGTTCCTGTAACTTCATTCAAGGCGACCGATTTAATTATCGTTGCTAATCCGATTAAGTCTGCTGATGGTTTACATTCGTGGCGTAGAGTTCTACAAATTGCCGAGGTTAGGAAACATTGGACTAAGGATCCTTTAACTGAAGGAGGGTTTGTTGACTTGATGAAGTATGATGTAGAAAAAGATATAATGAAACCCTCGGATGATCTGATGAATGGGGATTCTGAGATAATGAAAGATATAGCTTCGAATGTTAAAGGATGGGCTGGAAATTGGGACGCTGTTTGGGACAATGTTATTCTTCGTCAAAAGATAAAACAAGAGATAGTTGATTTTTCTGATAAGATTAAGAGTCCGGAGATATTGGAAGCTGAGTGGGCAGTGAAATCTAACAATGCGTTCCATCAAATTTCGGATGAAGTCACTTCAGATATTGGTTTGCCAACTAGTGAGGTTGTTTTTCCCAAGTGGAAGAGGTGGTTGGAAAAAGAAAGTAAGAAATTAGGAATTTGAGAATGTTTATAAAGATGTTTTATTATAAATTATAAAGATGGTGAAGAATTTTAGACTAGGATTGATTTTTGGAAGTTTGATTTTAGTGGCGATTGCGGTTTTTGTGATGGCAGCACCCATTGCTCCAACGGGGATATATTTTATAGGAAACACAACACCTGATTATGATAATAATGGAAATTTTACTGTTAATTGGACTACTGGTGGAGGGGATGAGACAAATTATACAATTTGGGTAAGTATTGATGGTGGGACTTCTTTTTTTACAACTGCAGATAATGATAGTGATACGGGATACGTTTTTAGTAATGTAACAGATGATGCAAATTATACTTTTAAAATTCAAGCAGTTAATGATACTTTAGATGATGCAAATTCTTCATTGGCTTCTATAGTTGTTGATACGACAAGCCCAGCGATAGAATATACATTGGTGGGAATAAATGTTAATAATTCAAATGTTAGTCAGAATTGGGTATCTGTAAATATCACAGCTTCGGATATACATAATGCATCGGCTGCAACAATTTCTTATTCTATATATAATTCAACAACAGGGCTTTGGAACCAAACCAACTTTACAGATGCTTATGCTACAACAACAATCAACTGGACAGGTTTAGTTGATGGAGTATATACATATAATGTAACTGTAAATGATTCTGCAACAAATAGTAACTCGACTACTACAAGAACAATAACTTTGGATACGACTAATCCAGCTATTGAATATACATCGGTGGGAATAGATGTTAATAATTCAAATGTTAGTCAGAATTGGATATCTGTAAACATTACAGCTTCAGATACAAATAATGCTAGCCTTGTATTTGTATTATATAACACTACAGGAGAAGTAAACACAACAACTTATGACAATTATAATACACAAATAATTAACTGGACAAGTTTGCCAGAGGGAGTTTATACATATAATGTAACTGCTAATGACTCTGCAACGAATACTAATTCCACTACTACAAGAACAATAACTTTGGATACGACTAATCCAGTGGCATTAGCTTCGTGTTCTCCAAGCTCTGTAAACTCTGGAGGGTCTGTCACTCGTACCTGCAGTGGAACAGATGGTGGTTCTGATATTAATAGTTCATTAACAACTGCTAATTCAACTATTACTACTTCCACTACTGGAACCTTTTCGTATACTTGTTCTGTAACGGATAATGCTGGGAATTCTCATAATAATTCTGCAAGTTATACGGTTACTACTGATAATGTTAATAGTGATGGGAATACAGCCACAACTAGTACTGCAAATTTTTGGACGAAAGGAACACACACGGTGACTAACTCGCAATTTTCGGAGTCTTTTAGCAGAGAACTTTATGCAAAACAAAGGTTAAAGGTCCAAGTGGGCTCAAGTGACCATCATGTGGGTGTTCTTGAATTAACAGCTACGACAGCTACAATAAATGTTTCTTCGGACCCTCAGCAGGTCGTTTTAGGAATTGGAGAAGAAGAGAAATTTGAGGTTTCGGGTGATAATTACTATGATATTTTTGTAAGATTAAATTCCATTAGCAATAATAAGGCGAATGTTACAGTTCAGTCGATAAATGAATTGATTGTTCCTAGTGAAGTCGAAGAAGATTTAGTTGAACAGGTTACAGCTGAGGAGGGAGAGGCTAATGTAGATGAGACAGCAGATGAGGGAGATGGAATTGGATTGTTGTGGTGGATTTTAGGAGGAATTGGAGTTGTTATTATTTTAGGAGCGGGGATAATTAGATTCTTGTTTAAAAAAGGTAAGCTGTTTAAGAATAAAGTTTAAATAGTTACTTTTGGTTACTAATAGTAACTATGGCTGAAAATATATCTCCGATTGAAATTAATTTTAATACTTTCAAAAAACAAGAGGATGATGTTATAGAGAGAAGAACAAAGGCAAAGGATTCTGTGGTAAAGATTAATTCTGAATTATTAGGAAAGGTAGAAGAGTTTATTAATTTGAAAGAGAATAAATTTAGATACGTGAATCGGAAACAGCTTATTGATGTTGCGGTTTCTGATTATCTAAAGAGGATGAAAAAATAATGGTGACAACAGATGATATTCTGAAAAAGTATGGCTCGAAGATAGAATCTCAGATGAAAGGCTATAATGGTGCAAGTCAAAGTCCTGGCAAGCCCGCGGGAAAAGGTAAATTTTCACAAAGTTATGAAAAATTCAAAGGATCGATGTTGCCAGAATTTAGCAGATATGAAAGATGGTGCAAATCTCTTGGGAATATGTTTAAGATTAAAGTTGCGGAGAAAGATAGAACACGTATTCAGAAGAGTATTGATATCTCGCATTTGAATATAACACCGTCGGAAGTTCTTGTTTGTTCTACTATGCTTTTATTTTTAACTTTGTTTTCCGGAATTTTATTTTTTGTAGCTATCTGGTTATTTACGGAGGTTCCTCCTACAATGTTTTTATTTATGACTTTTGTACTTGCGATATTCCTATTTTTCTATTCATCTAAAGCGCCTGAACGTTTGGCAATGAAATGGCGGCTGAAGGCGTCTTCACAAATGGTTCCGGCGATTTTGTATATAGTGGTTTATATGAAACACACTTCTAATTTTGAAAAAGCTATTAGTTTTGCGTCCGAGCATTTACAGGCTCCATTGTCTTTAGACTTCCGTAAGATTTTTTGGGATGTAGAAGTTGGGAAATTCTCTACAATTAAAGAAAGTGTTGATAATTATTTGATGGGATGGAAAGATTATAGTTTGGAGTTCGTCGAGGCTTTTCATTTGATTGAATCGAGTTTGTACGAATCTGATGAGTCGAGGCGTGTAAATGTTTTGGAAAAATCTTTGCAGGTTATTCTCGATGGTGTCTACGACAAGATGTTGAAATATACTCACGAGGTAAAAGCTCCTTTGACAAATATCTATATGCTTGGAATTGTTTTGCCGACGCTGGCTTTGGCGATTCTTCCACTTGCATCTACTATGTTAAATGGTTTGATTAAGTGGTATCATGTTCTTTTGCTTTTTAATATTATAATTCCGTTTATGGTTGTTTATATGACGGGGAAAGTTATGATGGAAAGGCCGGGTGGTTACGGAGAATCTAGCTTGCTTGAAAAAAATCCGTTGTATCCTAAATATAAAAGTAACGCGGTTTATCTCAAAGCTATTTTGATTGCATTACCTCTTTTTATAATTGGATTGATTCCGGCTCTTTGGAGATATACAGATATTCCTCTTTGGCTTGGCACGACGCGAGATTATAGTTGGTCTAGCCTTGGTCTTGGCTTCTTAGGTAACGGTGGTGCGTTTGGAATTGTTTCCTCTACTGGTGTACTGTATGGGCCCTCAGGAGCTCTGGCTTTGATGATGAGTTTACTTATTCCTATTTCTATTGCTCTTGTTTTCATAATTGTATTTAAATCAAAAACTAAAGAAATTCTGAAAACTAGGCAGCAGTATAAAGACGTTGAAAAGGAGTTTATGTCTTCGTTATTTCAATTAGGTAATAGGGTTGGTGACGGGCAGCCTGCGGAGATTGCGTTTTCGAAAGTTTTGGATTCTAGTAAGGGAACGGCGACCGAGGGTTTCTTTAGGGTTGTTAATGAAAATATTCAGCAGTTAGGTATGAGTTTAGAAAGGGCCTTGTTCGATCCGAAGCGAGGTGCGGTTATAGCTTACCCTTCTCAGTTGGTGGCTACGTCTATGAGAATTTTGGTCGAATCGGTTAAAAAAGGGTTGAAGGTTGCGGCTAGAAGTTTGATGGCGATTAGTGATTATGTTAAAAATATTAGGAAAATCAACGATAGGTTGAAAGATTTGTTGGCGGAAATAATTTCGGATATGAAGTCAAATATGACTTTCTTGGCACCGTTGCTGTCAGGAATTATTATTGGACTTGCAGGAATGATAACTAGTATTTTGTCGGCTCTTGAATCTATGTTCAAAGGTGGAGATGCTGCCGGAGCTGCTGGCATAGGAAGCGTCGAGGGTATTTTAGAAATGTTTGATGTTACCGTAATGCTCCCTACTTATTGGCTTCAAGTTATAGTTGGTATTTATTTAATTCAAGTTGTTTTCATTTTGACGTCCACATTGGTTACAATAAAATCCGGAAGAGACCCTTTACAAACAACGGCGGAAACTGGTAAGAATTTGAAAGTTACGATTATACTTTATTCTATCGTGGCGGCTGCCTCTATCGCTGGCCTTACGGCTATAGGTTCGGTTGCTCTAGCAGGAATGGCAGGATAAGTTTTTATTTTATAGGTTTTAGCGATAAGTTTATAAATAGAAAAGTTATAGTTATAATATGAGAGGAGTTGATGTGAATAAAAAAGGTCAGCAGATGACTTTAGGAACAATTATTGCTATAGTTCTAGGACTTGTTGTTTTAGTGTTTTTAATTTTCGGATTTACTAAAGGTTGGGGAAATTTATGGGATAATATTACTAATTTAGGTAGTGGAAATTCTAATGTTAATGCTGTTATTAGAGGATGTGAGGTTGCGTGTGCTAGTGAAGACCCTTATGCATTTTGTACTCAAAGTAGAACAGTGAATAATGGAAGTGGAGAGGAGATTAGAACTTGTGATTATTTAAGAGATAGTCCTGATTTTGATATTTCTTGTAATAATATACCTTGTAATTAAGTTTGTTTTAGGAATATTTATTAATTGATTTATTGTGTTATATTTATGGAAATTGATGAGATGGTGAAGATATTAATTCTTATTTTAGTTTTAGTTATAATGGTCGGGATGATAATCTTTCTATTCAAAGGAAAAGGCGGGGCCCTTTTGGATTCTATTAGACGTGTATTGAGGTTTGGAAGATGAGTGAGGGTGGAGTTAACAAAATTATGGCGGTAGTTTTAGCTGCTATTGTTTTAGCATTAGTGGCGTATGGAATTTCAATTAAAGGATTTGCTCCTATAAGAGAAAATGCTGCAGAAAAATTTAATGAAATTCAACTTTTGTTTGGTAATATCAAAGATGGAACTGCGTCTGATAACTGTCGTGACAGAAAAATAGATTTAGAAGATAGTGAGATAGAAGGGATTCTAAATGTTTGTGAGGACTTTTGTTCTTATGAGCTTATAACCCCTAGTGATTTATTGAAGTATAAGGAATTTTCTCTTGATGATGGAGGGTATAATGCCCGTATGGTTGATTTTGAAAATTTTGATAGGATGGATGCGTTTGGAAGCGACCCCGATGTTTCAGATTTACATAGAGATGCTTATTTAGTATTGAAAGAAGAAGTTGTTGATTTTTCTACAGATTACGGAAATAATTTTCTCGAACTTCTGGGTACAGATTTTGATTCTCTCTTTAGGGTTACTTTAGATAATGATTATACACTTACGTGGGACGGGGAGAATTGGGAGAAGTGGCTAAAGGATTCTGAGCCGTATTTTTGGGACAATAGTATTGGAGAAAGAGTTTTATTGGAAGATATTAAAACGGGGGAGATTATTAAGGATAAAGAGGGTGCTGAATATAAGGTTGATATAGTAACGGGAAAAAGGGTAGATACGGACGTGATAATTGTCTTTAATGCGTATGGAACGGAGTCAAGAAAAGAGATTATAATAAGAGGCCTATTGGGTTCTACCTTAAAGGCTCAAGGATATGAGAGAGTCTTTAAGCCTATAGACATTGACGGTGAAAGTCCTAGATTAGAGCCAGAACAGGTAAATTTACTCGAAGATACCTTGGAAGGTGTATGGGGAGAACTTGATAAATATGTTAAGACAAGATATAGTGAAGGTCTTGATATTGAATTAGATAGAGAAGCTCCTTATATTAGATTTTTTTCTAAAGTCTGGTCTGTTTTGAGAAAAAAGGCATATTTCTCTTTAGATGAGAATGATGGTAGTTTAAGGATTAGTCTTTTACCTAGTGGTGGGGCATATTGCTCTATTGATACATTAGGTCCCTGTTTGCTAAGTAAAGAAGTAAAAGAGATAGCAAAAGAATTAAATTTAGTTCTAATTAATTATAGATTTTCCTTAGGTGAATCAAATGTTTATTGGACTTATGTAGGTGAGGGTACCGCAAAAGAGCTTACTTTTGATATAGATGATGAAGTTTATTCTGAAATTTATGATGAATATGAAAAAATAAATTCTAATGTTTATTGGAATTATGTAGGTGAGGGTATCGCAAAAGAGCTTACTTTTGATACAGATGTGAATTTTATGGATGAGCTTCGTTCTAAGAAAGAGATTAAGGAGTGGATGGACAAAATAGCGGAGGACGTCGATTTTATGGGTGATGATTATTCTGTCACTATTAAAATTAAAGGTGCTACTAGAAACTACCTCTATAAAAATGGTGCTTGGCATAAGTCAGGTTATCTTGTGGGAAGTAGTCTTGATGAGGGTGTGGTTTTAGAGGCTCTTCTAAAGGCACAAGGGAAGAAAAAAATTATAACTTTAATATATGAAAAGGTTGAAAAAGAGAAGTTTGATGGTTGGTTAGATGAAAAAACAAAAATTTCCGAATATACTAAAGAACAACAGGATGATTTATTTTTAGAGCTATCTAATTATCTAGAGGGAGCTACTGTAAACTTTAGAGGAAAAGATTTTCCTATTATTATAAAGAGAAATGAAGAGTCTAATAGAATTATAATATATTTTGAAGATGATGATGGGAATAGATTTGGAGTTTATTCTGATGAGAAGAATCTTGTTTTGACTTATGGGGATGAAAAATCTATAGTTAGTGATTGGGTGTCTCTTGGAGATGCAGACTGGGTGAAATTCCTTAAAATAAATAAAATAAATAAATATATTAGTTATAGGTGCCCTGTATGAAATCTGGAAAATTTACGATAAGTCAAATTATGGAATTGGTTATCAGTGTTGCGGCTGTTTTTGTTCTGTTGTTATTAATGGTTGCTTTGTTTGGTCCAAATTTTAAGAAGTTAGACAAAGGAGCGGAAGGATATTATAATACCTTGATGGAACAAATAGCTATTGCTGATGAAGGTGGTGAGGGTGAATTTAGTTTATGGCAAGCCAAAGAAGAAAAAAGTGAAGTAGATTTTTTTCTGATTTATTTTGGGGAAACTTGGAAACTCGAACTTGGGAGAGGAAATGAGAAGAGGGGTTTTCCATCTCTTGGAGGAGAAAATAGATTATGTATTTGTTATTGGGATGGAGAAGATGGAACTTGTGATTATTGCGAAGAATTGGAATATCCTATTCTTTATGAAGGAGAGTATGAGCCATGGGGAATCGCAAGTGGACGACAGGTTCTTATAACTAAAGGCGAGGATCAATATGAATTTGTTAAAATTAAACAATAAAAGAGCTCAAGAAGGGCTTAGTGATGTTATGAAATGGATTATGTATTTGGCTATTCTTGTGGTCGCTACTCTTGCATTTAGGTCTATTATTATTGGAGCTAGGGGTTAGTTTTATTAAGTTAGTTCAGTATATATTTTCATGGTTTTAGATAAGAAGGGTGTGTGGAGAGGTTATATTCTGACTGGGATATTGGGATTATTGGTTGTTACGATTAGTCTTTACTTTATTTTTAATGAGTATTTTACTAGTGATGATATTGATTGGGAGCAGTGCAGGCAATCTTTAATTTTAAGAGATGGGATGCCGGAGCAAGACTTGGCGGTAAGAGTTTTATCTACAAAAGATACATTACCGCTAAGGTGTGGAACAAAAGTAGTTACGATAGATTATAAAGATTTAGAGAGGGCGGAGAAAGAAATTGCAGACACGATTGTTAGTTGTTGGTATATGGTTGGTGAAGGAGAAAAAAGAATTTTTCCAGGTACCATATGGGGTATTGGATCATTAGATATTCCCTGTATGGCTTGTGCTAGAGTTCATTTAAATAAGGATGTTAGAAAATTTTATAGTGGAGAGAATATGATTGATATTAAAAATGGTCTCAATTTTGATTTAGAAGGATATGATACCAGCATTTGGGAATATTTGAATCCAGATAGTGGAAAAAAGGCGTTTACATATTTCAATAAGTGGGCAGAAGAATTTTCTGTTGATATCTATCAAACTATAGTTACACAAAAAGGTATAATACCAGATGATGCTGAAGTATTTAATTTTTCCCAGTATTTGAAGCCCGAGAAAGGGGATTTGTCTATTGTTTATGCATATCCTACTATTAAGGACTCCTTTGAAGGAGAGTATATAATGAAACCCTATATGATTTTAATTCAATATGATGACCTTGATAAGTTAAGTGAGAAGTGGTTTCAATATAAAATTGGAATAGAAATCTCTTTTGCTAAAGTTTGTAGTTCTATAGAAACGATACCTTCTTAAAATGGAAAACAAAAAAAACAAAAAAGGATCTATTTTGAACCAGGTAGTAATTCAGATAATTCTGGTAGCGATTATTCTCGCTTTGTTTTTGTATGCTACTGCAGGCAAAATTAATAGTCGTGGAGTTCGTCAACAGGTTATAGAAAAAGAGATTGCATTGTTGCTTGACTCGGCTGTGCCAGGAATGAGTTTTGGGATATTTAAAACAAATGCTAATGGAGTTGTAAATGAAATTAAAATAGAAAGGGGAAATATTCTTGTCTTTGTAGATGGGCTTACATTCTCTAAGGGGCATCCGTATTTTTCTACATATGAAGTTAGTGTTTCCGAGGAACAAAATAAATTTGTGGTGAGCGTTGAATGATAAACAAAAGAGGACAATCAGGTAGTAGCGTTCTTACTATTTATAGAATTTTAATAGTCAGTTTTATTGCTTTGGTAGTGTTGGGAATATCATCAACGTTTTATAGTTATAAAATTAATATTAGGGATAGTGAAAGTATTATATTTGCAAGAGGGATAGTTGATTGTATTGCTCCTAATGGGGTTTTAAATTTAGATAGCTTAAATGAAAATGAAAATAATATCTTTTCTTTTTGTGGATTTGAGGATTCAGAGACTGAAAGATTTTTTCTTTCTGTAATTATTAGTGATGAGACGGGCGAGATAGAAAAATTAGGAGATGGTGATGATGGATTAGAATGGGTTCATAAAATTTATTCTAGTGATCTTAAAACTGAAAGCATAAAGGTATATGAGCCTGGATATTATAATGGTGACTTCTCAATTGGAGTTTTGAAAAATAGTATCCGTAGTGATGCTCAGATGAAAGTGGAGGTTATAGTTAAAGGTGAAATCTAAGAGAGGAGTTATTGGTAGATTTGTTGTGACGTTTATTGCTACAATTACTATTGCATTAATTTTACTTGGATTTATTTTTATTAACTCCATGGTTACAATGGCTGGAGAAAAGGGTGCTGGTATTGTTATTTACAAAGAAGATAAACTTGGAATTAAAGACGGAGTTGGTTATATGAGTAATTATGCTAAATTAGTTGAGGCAAAAGCAATATCAAGTTTAGGGTTTTCTTTGGATGATACTATTTCGGAGGTTGGATATGGAAAATAGAGCTCAGTTTTTTGCGTTGTATCTAGTTTTTATAACTCTTACAATGTGTGGGATAGTGGTAGGGTTTTACTATCTACAACAGATGCAACAGGACAATGTACAAAGTGCGATTGTTTCTCCAATGGGAGTTTTAAGAGAGAGGGACAATTTATATATATTTGAGAGGGCTGAGGTGGAGTTGATATACGATTCTTTAGATTCTTCGGAAGGAGAATTTGGTAGCGATGCTTTTTTGAATTCTTTTAGAGAAAATTTCGTAGATGGAATTATGAATAGTAAGGACATGAGAGAATTTATTTTTGAGAACTTGTTTGTCAATGGAGTTGAACTTGGAGCACAGAATAAAAATAGAAATTTAATTGAAGAAGGAGTCTATTCTAGTGGAAAGAGTTTATTTTCCGATGGGAAACTTATTTTTACTCGTGCAAAAATTAGTAAAAGTTATTCGATGGCAACAAAAGATGAAAAAGATAAAAGTAAGATAAATTTTCCGGTCACTTTTAATTTTGAATTCAGTAGGAAATATTTGATAGAGAAAATTGATGATAATTTTGAGGTGAGTGTTGCATAATGGATTACGGAGGAGCTGAACGTCGTAGGACGAAGAAAGATTTGAAAAGAAAGAGATTGGCTAGAGGATATAAAAGGGGTGGACAGTTCAGAAGTCAAAATGTTTCGGATGGTTCAGAAGAAGATAGTAAAAATAAAACTAAGAAGAAATTGAAAAAATACTGAGAATGTTTAAATAGTATAAAGAGTTATAACTATTATGAAAAAGAAGATGAAAAAAGAATTGTTGAAGTGGCTAAATTATTTGGCTGTTGCGGCAGGTATCGTTGCTGTTGTTATTTTGGCATATGGTATAATAAGGTCGATTTGAGATGAGATTCGAATTTTTGAATTTCTTAAGTAATTTTGTGAATTATTTAATTTTTATCTATATTTTTTTAAATACCATAAATACTAATTGTTTTAATGCTGCAGATATGTCTATTGCTTTGATAGGTTTAATATTGTCTGTGTTTATTCTTATTGTAAGTTCAATTAATAGGAGTAATAAAGAATAATGTTTGGATTTTTATTCTGGTTGTTTCTTGCAGGAATTATTGTAGCTAGCTTGCAGGATTTGAAGAGGAAAGAAGTTGACAATTGGTTAAATTTGTTTTTGTTAGCTTCTGGTTTCATTTTCATTTTCTATAAAGCAATATTCAGCGGAGATACTTCAATTATTTTCCAAGCAGGGTTTGCCCTGGTTTTTATGTTTATATTTGAGAATATATTTTATTATGGTAGAGTTTTTGCTGGAGGGGACGCTAAATTATTAGTTGCTATGACGGTGTTTTTTGTTGGGGTTAGTTTTAATGTAACTTTAATTAATATTGGAATCTTTTTACTATTCTTGATGTTCTCTGGCTCAATCTACGGAATAATTTATTCTCTTGTTTTATATATCAAAGACTTTAAGAAAATAAATAAAGAAGTTTCGAAAATGGTTAAGCAAGAATGGGATAGTAAAATACGATGGATATTATTTGGAAGTTGTTTCTTGATAGTTCTTGGGATTTTCAGTAGATTGTTTTTTCTAGCGGGTGCGTTTGGAATTCTTTTTACTTTTCTTTTTATTTCTGCTAAGGCTTTAGAAAATATTTCTATGGTGCAAAATATTTCTGGCAGTAATTTGAGAGAGGGAGATTGGTTAGTTAACGACATTAAGATTAAGGGCAAGACGATTAAGGCAGATTGGGAAGGATTGTCGCTTGCAAATATTGAATTGTTGAAGGGAAAGAAGAAAGTTAAGATTAAGAGTGGATTGCCTTTTGTTCCGGCGTTTTTAATTGCGTTTTTGAGTTATGTTTTCCTTAAAGATGCAGTTATGATGTTTTTACAGAGGATGTTTTAGATTATATAAATCCTTATAAAGCAAAAGAATTTTTAGGGTATATGGTTGTAAAAAAAGATATAGTTGAGGAGATAAAGGACGCTGTTGAAGATTCTGAAGAAGCTATTGAGAAAGAGAAGCCTAAAAAGGCAACTAAGAATAAAAAAGATGATAAAGAATTGAAACTAATTGATTTGCCTGGTGTTGGACCTGGTGCTGTTGCTAAGTTAGAAGCGGCCGGAATTTATGATTTAATGGGGCTGGCTGTTTTGACTCCGGCGCAATTATCGGAAACTGCTGGGATGAGTGAATCGGTTGCTAGGAAAGCTATCCAAGCTTCTAGACAGATGATGAGTTTGGGATTCAGTGATGGATTGGAACACGAAGAGAAGCGAAAAGAATTATTTAATATTACTACAGGTTCTAAAAACCTGGACAATCTTCTAGGGGGAAAAGGGATTCAGACGAAATCTATTACGGAGGCTTTCGGTGCTTTCGGTAGTGGTAAGACACAGCTCGCGTTATCGCTTGCTGTGGGTGTTCAGTTGCCTATTGAGCAAGGTGGAGCTAATGGGAAGGCTGTCTATATAGATACAGAAGGAACCTTCAGACCAGAGAGAGTTAGACAATTCGCCGAGGGTATTGGAGCTAATGGAGACAAGGTGTTGAAAAATATCCTAGTTGCTCGAGCGTTTAATTCTGACCATCAAATGTTATTATTAGATAAGGTTGCGGAGTTAATCAAAGATGGTGAACCAATTCGTCTTATGATTATTGATTCTTTGACGGCACATTTTAGAGCAGAGTATTCTGGACGGGGACAATTAGCAGACAGACAGCAGAGATTGAACAGATATTTACATAATTTAATGAAACTTGCAGAGCAAAATAATTTGGCTGTTTATGTAACTAATCAGGTTATGTCCGACCCTGCGCAGATGTTTGGGGATCCTACAAAAGCTATTGGTGGGAATATTGTTGGTCATGCATGTACATATCGAATGTATCTCCGAAGGGGAAAGAAGGATTCAAGAGTGTGTAAACTGATTGATAGCCCGGATTTGCCAGACAATGAAACCGTCTTTATGATAGAGACTGCTGGTCTTCGGGATATTGATGTTTAAAGATATTTTTAGAGTTAAAGTCAATATATAATTTTTAGAAAGCAATATAAATGGACTTTTTCAATAATAATTATGGTAGAAATATTTAGCGAGGAATTGAATGAAGAATTTTTAAGTTCTTTAAAGAAAGAGCTTTCTGAAACTTTTTCTGGATGTAAAAAAATTGCAGTAAAGATTCATTTTGGGGAGCCAGGCAATGAGAAGAGTTTAATCCTAATGCCGTGTTTGGTTCGGGAGGGGAAACAGATGTCGGAATGATTGGGAGTGAGAGTTCCTGCACTTCTGCTGGAGGAACGTGGCAGACAGAAAATTATGTTGATGCAGGTATTTTGAAGCAAGATTCGTGGTGTGAGATGACAGGATTTTTTAATATTGATAATGGTGCTGGCGAGGGCAATAAGGGAAATTGTGATACGAGTTGTTGGGCGTGTGAGTTTAAGTATGATGGAAGTGGTTGGGAGAATGTGAGTGTTGCAGAGAGTGCTTGTATTAATTCGGCTTTAGGATATTGTAGTTGGGCAGCAGATAATAATTCTTTTAATGGAAAGGGCTGGTGTGATTACCCTACTGAAATGGAGAGTGGCGGGGCTAAGGATTGTAATCTTGAGTGTGAGGGATGTAATTTTATGAATAATCCTGAGAGTGCTTGCTTGGGTAGTGTTGTTGATTGTAAGTGGATTGACGATGATCAGTCGGTTGTTAATGGCTCTTGTGTTGATACATCAAAGAAAGTTTGTGATAGTGATTGTTTCTCGTGTTATGACTCTGATAATTGCTACAATAGTAATGTTAGTTGTTCGTGGGATAATGATTTTGCGTTATGTAAACCGATGGGGTATGAAGGAGAGGTTTGTTTTAATGGAGTAGATGACGATGGAGATGGGATGGTCGATTGTGGGGACCCTGATTGTGGTTTTGATAATTTTTGTGGTGGTTCGGTGTTTGGGGGAGATTGTTTTGCTCAGATTAGTGAGGGAGATTGTAACACAACCTTTGCATTTGAGTTAGGAGGAGAGGATTTGAATTGTACTTGGGTAATTAATGATTGGGATAGTGAGGGGCATTGTGATATGCCAGGTTCTAATTGTTGGCAGTATGATAGCAATTTAAGTGCTTGTGGTGCTGTTTCAGGATGTACTAATGATTCTAGTAGTATGATGATGGGAGGGGATTCAATGTGTGATATTAATATGACTAAAATGGATGCGTCTAATTGTTGGGATAATGCTAATGAGGGTGTTTGCTCGGGAGATTGTCAATGGGTTAATGATAGTTGGTGCGAGAGTAACTCAGAAGATCAGTGGTGTATAGATGTTGGCGGATGGTGCGATTTCAAGCCGTTCGCGACTTGTATGAGTTTGAATTCGACTAATTGTGGAGCTAATTCTAATTGTACCTGGCATAATGATGGTTTTTCTATGACAGCTGGAGATGAAGAAGGTTGGTGTGATGTGGCTTGTTTTGATTCAGAATGGGGAGTTAGTGAATGTACAAATGTGAGTTTAAATGGTCTTTGTGAGTATAGGAATATGAGTGAGACTTGCCAGCCAGAGATGTTTATGATGATGGGAATGGGATCTGGAGGACAGACGGGATGTTGGCAATATGATGGGAATGAAACAGGGTGTGGATTAAATAGTTTTAATTGTCAGTATAAAAATGATAGTTATGCTAATAATAACCTTGCTGGAGAACCTGCGGGATGGTGTATGGATAAAGCAGAGTTTGAGCATTTTGGAGATATGAAGGGCGATGTGATAGAGCTTGCTATGGATGCTGTCAATTTTGTTTCATTTCCTCCTGTTAGTGAAATAGGTGTTGATGGTCCTGTAGACATTATGGGAATGGGTATGCGGGTGACCGATAATGGGTTTAATTTTGGTGCTGGGGTTTATAATATTAGTAATGCTTTGGTGTGTAATGGATATAAGGTTGGGGCTGGAATGGGCTTTGATGGAAACATAAATGAAGGGGTTTTAGGTGCGGGGGATGCTACGACGAAGTTTTATTGGTATTTAGATACAAATGGTAATGAGTCTGATGGGTGTATTGCTTATGGAGGCAGTGATGATACAGGTTACGAGTTGATGATTAGTTATATTTCTACGAATGAAACTGGAAGCATTGTGGAGACTAAGAAGTTGATGAAATGTGCTGATGATGGGTGGGTGGCTACGAACACAATGATTACTACAAGTAAGCAGATGAGCTGTGGTGAGATTCAGGGCGTGATGGTTGCTGTAGAGAAACAGGGATTGGAATCGTTTGCTGAATATGATAAGACTGCGAATATGAGAATTTTTATGGCGAGTGCTAATGGGAGTGATTCCAGAACGAATCCTTCAGATTATATTGGTCCAGGATATTATACTCCGGGCATGATTGATTTTGGATTTGTAGATTGTTCTAACCCAAATACTAAAGATCCAAAGTGTAAGAATATGCAAAAATTTGGGTTTAATATTTTTGAAGAGTGTATGAATGATGTTGATGATGATGAGAATGGTTTGACGGATTGTGCCGACCCTATGTGTTTGTTTACACCTAAGTGTGCGGATAGTGGGAGTGCGTTTGCGTTCGGTTCGGTTGAGGGTGATAATACTGCTCCGACGGTGATGTTTAGTAAGTTTAAGGTGTTATCGGATGCGGCGTTTGCGAAGATTGATACTAACGAACCATCGAGTTTGAATGTGAGTTTTTATCATAACGATTCTACTTGCAAGATAGAAAATATTGTTTTAAGCGATGAAGGGGATGATGCGTATCAGGCTTATGCTAAGTTTAAACCATTTCATTCTGTTGATTTGACGGATGATAGTTTGGGATATCCATTAACTAATGGAACCACTTATTATTACAAAATTAAAGTGTGCGACCCCTCAGATAATTGTGCGGTTTCAGCTTGTTCAAATTTTACTACGAAATCTAGCGTCATAGCTAAGCAATTTATCTTTAAACTTGATTTGCCAGATGGATATACAGTAGACATTCCTGCTTTGGATAAGACTGGTTATAATTTTACTCAAGAGTTTGGGGGGGGTAGTTTATGATGTAGGTATTAAGACAAATACCTCAGTTACTAAGAATATGAATTTTACGGTGCATAGTAATTGTGGAAGCGGTTTAAGTATAGGGTTTTATGGTGTGAATGTTTTTGAACCTGTGACTCTTGATATGAGTAATGCGTTTGTTTGTGATGAGGATACTCACATGATGGGGATGAATTCGAGTCTTAAAAAATGGAATACTTTGATTGACGAGATGCATCTTGGAGGGGCAAGTGATTATATTCAGATAGAGATGCCGGTTGCTTATAGTGATGCAAATACATTTAATTATGTAGATGATGCTGGCGCAAATCCTGAAGATATTGATGATTATGTAAATTGTGAATCGGGTGGCACTGGCGTAACAGCGTGCCAGGTCCCGGTATCATTAGGATTTTAAAATGGAGATGAAAAGAATTGGATGTTTTATGGGAATGTTTTTAGTTGGACTTTTAATGTTTGGTTTAGTTTCTGGTGCAGGCTATAATATTGTTGTGCCTACAACAACAACAGATGATTCAAGTAGTTCTGGTGGTGGTGGCGGAGGTTCTTCTGCGGGTGGATTAACTTATGCTGTAAATGCCAATCAATTTTTAGTAGGATATTCCAAAGAGATTGGGGTTAATGATAGATTTAAAATTACCGTTGCTGATGAGTTACATTATGTTAAGCTTACGGGGCTGACCAATACTACGGCTAGTATTAATGTTAGTAGTGATACGCAGCAGGCGACTTTGGTTATTGGTGATGTTAGAAAGTTTGATGTTAATTCTGATAATAATTATGATTTGAGTGTTAAACTCGAGTCCATTAATTCTACTTCGAGCAAAGCAACTTTGGTGATTATATCTATTAATGAACAAGTTACCGAAGAGATTGCTGCTATGGAGGAAAACAAGGAAAGTGAGGCAGTAGATGTGATGGAAAGCGAGAAAGAGATTGGTTATAATTTGTGGTGGATTTGGGTAATAATTATAGTCATCGTCATTGGTATTATTGGAGCGATTATCATTTATTTTAAAAAGAAATAATTTTATTAACATATAGTTCTAATTTTATTCATGGAATCAAATAAAAAATCTTCGGAATTTAATTTTTATGAAGCAGCGTTAGTTAAAAGGACCGAATTATTTAAGATTTGTACTAATATTGTTGTTGGGAAAGGAAATGTTAATGCTGATATTTTGTTTGTTGGGGAAGCTCCGGGTCGTAACGAGGATTTGCAGGGATTAGCGTTTGTAGGGGCTGCAGGGAAGAATTTGGACAAGTTATTAGCGAATGTGGGGTTGAGTTTGGAAGACGTTTATATTGCGAATATTTTGAAGTGTCGGCCTCCTGAGAATAGAGATCCTACAGAAGAAGAAATTAGAGCACATACACCTTGGCTGTTGAAACAAATTAAAGATATGAAGCCGAAAGTTGTGTGTTCTTTGGGTAATTATGCTACGAAGTTTTTCTTGGCTATTGGAGATGTGGAAGAGATGAAGAATCAGCCTGGGATTACGCAGATTCATGGCAAAGTTAGGGAAGTTGAGATGGATGGGGTGAAATTCAAATTGATTCCACTGTTTCATCCTGCGGCAATAATTTACAATAGAGTGAAATTAACTCCCTTGTGGGAAGCGGATATGGAAATAGTTAAGAGAGAGATTAGTTAGCGTCTTTTGAGAGCAACATTGGAAATGTTTCACTCAATCAACTTCGTCGCTTGAAGGGTGCTGATCGAGGTGGTGCATCTCTTATTTGTATAAATCTGTAATTAACTAGCTCTGTTTCTGAGTTACATTTCTTACATTTATTTTTCAGTGTGTATGATTTGCATTTAGGACATTTTTTTAGAATCATTATTTTTCCTCGTTTGTATAAAATTCGCAGTTGCTTTCTTTAGCCTTTTTTTCTAGTTTCTCAATTATCTCTACCATTTCTTTTTTTCCTTGTTTAAAATCGTCAACGATTAATTTCAATTTAAAATTCCCTGCAGAAATATATGTAACTGAGACATTAGGATTTTCGAGAGATAAAATATTTTTTATTTGAATTAATCCGTCTGAGCCTATACATTTTATTTTTATGTTTCGTGTTAGTTGTTGATTTTTCTTTCGCTCTCTTGCAATCTTTTTTATTGCTTCTTGTTTTTCCTCTGGAATATACTTTGAAATTATAGAATCGTCTTCCTTTATTGACTTTATGAATTCGGCTAAGTTCTCAAAATCTTTTAGAATTTTTTCTTTTATAGATTTTTCATCTTCTTTTAATATTTGTCTAAATGCTACATCTATGGCTTGAGATTGTTTGAAGGCTTGCATTATTTCTTTTCTTTCTTTTGAATTAACTCTTCTTAGAGATAGTTTAATATGGTCGCCATCAACTCCTAGAACTTTACAAACTATCTGTTTATTTGGGACTACATATTGACGCATTAATTTTATTCTACCAGGCGCGATTTCAGATGAGACTATTGTTCCTTCTTGCCCATTCGGCATACTTACGAATGTAATTGTATTTGTTACACTCTCTACTTTGCATAGTACTATATCTCCTTCTTCCATTTTGAGATTGTTGGTTTAGATAAATTCGAAGACGTATTACAAAACTTCTTCTATTCTAGACCGAACTTTTGCCTTGCCTCCAGAAGGTATTGCTAAAACAGTTCCACATCCTAAGCACCTAACTTTTGTTGAAGCTTTTCCAAATATCGTTTGGGATGCTTTACATTTTGGGCATTTTACTCTGATAAATTTTCCTTTCTTTTCCATAAAAATAGGTGTAGATTTTGGTTTTTAAGCCTTGGGGTTTAATTTTATTTTCTAAATCTTCACAACTTCAATTTCTAACTCTTGCTTTAATGCCTCAATAAAGGAAGATTCTTTTTCTTTTTCTATCAGGCATCCTGCTGCAAAGTGATGTCCACCAACTTCCATTTTTGATTCTGGATTCTTTTTCTTAAAAGTAAAGGCGGCTCTCTCTAGAATTTTTTTTAGGTTTCTGCCTTTTTGTCCTACAGCCCTTGCTGAAATTTTGACTTTGTCTCCACGATATGCCATGCCTATCAATATCGTTCCCTCTGCATATTTTGAGGATGAAGAAAGCATTGAGCATATTGTCCCGATTATTACGTCTTTGATTTGATTTTTTGCATTCATAATTACGAATCCTTTCCCGGTTATTTTGTCTATCTTTTGTATAACTTTTAATCCAGATACCAATTCGTGTTTGTATTCTGTGTATATATCTAGAGCTTTTACTTTTGCTTTCTCATTTTCTAAACAATATGAAATTGCGATATCGCTGTGTCCGAGTCTGGAACATGCGTTCACTAGTACGGATATTTCTCTGACATCTTCCTCTGTATTGAAGAATTTTAAGATATATAAATTTCCTAGAATATCTTCGGTCCCGTGATTTTTACCTCTTCTTATTGTTATTGCTGTTATTAGTTTCGACATTTCATCTTTATTTAGGTCAATTAATGATTTGGTTTGCTGAATTCCAGTTTCGTTGAGTATTTCCATGGCTCCAGTTCCATTGCCGGTAACTCCTGGGATATACGGAGAGGTTGACCATTCTAACGTTCTTCTCAGTGGTCGTGTTGCCGGATATATTATAAGTCCTTTCTGAATTTTAAGGTCTTGAATGTCCGCTATTATTTGTTTGTTTATTTCAGATAGATTTGATTCGTTTCTATCTCCGATTATTCCAATCATAGCGAGTGAAGACAAATCTTTGTTTTTCTGGGAGATAGCCTTTGAGAACAGGTAACATATTCCTGCTCCTGTTGCTTGGTTATTTTCTGGAGAGGAAGTTAGATGAGGATTTATTATTTTGATTTTGTCGTTTAATTTTGACTTATCTATTTCGTGATGATCTAGAATAAATATTGGCTCATCTAGGTTTTGAAAGTGCTCTAGACTTCCTGAAGCAAGATCGGAAAATACTATGATTTCCTTTGGTTGTCGTTTTAATTCCTCTTCTATTATAGATTTCTCAAGTCCTTTAACTATTCTTAGCGTGAACTTTTTATCAAGTCGTTTGAATGTCTTTACTAGAATTGCTGCCGAAGTAACACCGTCGGTATCGTAGTGACTCACTATTCTTATTGGTTTGTTTTTGGAGTATTTTAGAAAATCCTCGGCAAACCTATTCACATCTTTTAACATAGGGTGAGCAGAAATAATTAATTTAAAAAGATATAGGTAATTTATAATTTCTTTTTCTTTTTCCGATCTCGTATTGAGATTCCGAAGTATTTTTTGACTATATTGAGCCTTGATTGTGCGTGTTGCAACTTGTGTTTTGCGCTTCTGTCTGTTATGTTGTTTTTCAAATGCTCTTTTAGATTCTCTACTTTCTTTTCTGCATTTTCAAGATCTTCATTTCTGTCAATTCCTAATTCTTTCATGTAGGCCTTTAATTTTTCCCCGAATATCTTTGTTGTAGGTATTCCGTATTGGTCTCTAAGAATTATCCCGATTTGAGATGGTGCGTATTTTTCTGAGAGTTCTATAATTACTTTTTTTAACTCTGGTTCTTTCATTTTAACCCATGCTGGTTTTGCTAATTCTTTCATATTAATTGATGTAAATAATGCTTTTTAAAGGTTAGGTTGATATTTTTAAAAACCAAGGTTTTTACCCAGTAGGCATCATGTTGGATATGGCACAAGAACCTGCGGGCAGGTGATTTGGTGATCTAAAGGTAATTATGACTTTCTAAAGATTTTTAAATTGTCTTTATTATTGAATATTACTAGCCCCGTAGTCTAGAGGCCAATGATCTTCGGTTTTGATCCGAAGGACCCAGGTTCGAATCCTGGCGGGGCTATTGGTTTTTTCGTTTTTACTTGGAGAGATTAAATATTTTATTCAAGAATTAATGTAATCTTAGTGTTTGTATCTGCCTCGTTTTTCTACAACCTCAAGTCTTTCGATTGTTTTTTTTGAATCTGCCCATTTATATCCTTTTGTAAATGCGTCGAAAAGCTTTTCGTTGTTTTGGAAATGTTTTGCCTCTAACGCTTGTTTTATTAGGTGCAGATCTACCGCTTTGTCTTCTATTTTTGCTGAGATGAATCCGAGTCCGAAATCTATGATGTAAGGTTTATCTTCTTTTAGTATAACGTTAGACGTGGTTAGGTCTCCGTGGATTATATTATTCCCATGAAGAAGCGCTACTTGTTTCCCGATTTGTTCCATTGTTTCAAATTGTTTTTTTTCTGGGTAGCCATTTAGAGTTTCAGAAAGTCGGTCGCCTTCAATGAATTCCAAAAGAATAGTTTGAGTTTCTTTGTCAATAGATTTTACTTTTGGAACATTAATTCCTATTTTATCGGCTTTGATTAGAATTTTCGCTTCCGAACGAGTTCGTCTAACTCTGATTTGTTTATCGAGTTGTGGATGACGATATCCTTTTACGACTCTCTCTTTGTAGACTGTTGGTTCTATTTGCACAACTGATAAAAATATTTTTGCTTCTGCGCCTTGGGAGATTAGTTGTTTCATTATATATTTGAGTGCAATAGTATTTTTAAAGTTTTAAGGCGTTAGATCTTTATGAACGACAAGTTCGAAGAAGTGTTGAAATCAAGCTTTAGACCAGTTAAGGTTGGAGATTTATTAAGAACTAAGCTCTTTTCTGTCCCTTCTAACCAAAGAAATTACTCATGGAATACTGAAAAATGGGAAGAATTATGGAATGATTTAATTGAGATGGTGACCTATAGAAATGGGGGATCTTTGGAGACTCATATAATTTATCATTTTATGGGACCTATGTTTTTTATAAACGTAGACAATGAAAACCTCTTTGAAATTTTTGATGGGCAACAAAGATTAATTACATTTACATTGTCGTTGCAATTAATTTGGGATATAATTGATTTTATTCGAGACGGTTTTCGACTTAGCGAAGAGGGAAGGAAAATTTATTCTTTAGTTACTCCCTGTATTAAGCAAGGTTCTAACGAAGAGAAAAATAGACTTTATTTGAATAAACAAAATGCGTCTATTTTTGGCTATCTTATGAAACAAAGTAGTTCTCCTTTAGATAAGATGGAAGGCCCTCAAAAGAAGGTGGAACATATATCTTCTTATGAGATAATAAAGTGTTATACCTTCTTTTTTGATAAAATTATGAGTCGATTCTCTGAATTATCTGGTAAAATCGCAGAAACTCCTTCTTCAAGAGTTTCTCAACTTGAAACTTTTTCTAAAGAAGATACTTTTCAAGAATTTCTTTTTTCATTAGCAGAGGGGATAACTGACGGGTTTTATGTAGTAGATACTGCAATTTTTAATAAAGAAGCAGGGTATGAAATGTTTGAAACATTGAACCAACGTGGGGAAAAGCTTCTTACGGCAGATCTTTTTAAAAATTTATTATTTACTAAATTCGGAAAGCATTTATCTCAAGGAAAAATAGAAACGTTTTGGGATAGGCTTATTGATATTGTTTCTGAAAAGAAACTTAAAGTTTTTTTGAGGCATTTTTGGATTTCAAATTATTGTTTTGTGCGAGAGAAGAAATTATTTACTAAGATGAGAGAGTATCTTAATTTTTTGGACATAACTGAAACTGAATTTGATAATTTTACTCAGAATATTTTGAATGAGGCCAAGATCTATTCTGCCCTAATGGATCCCTCTTCTGAATTTTGGAAGAATTTAGATAAAACCTCTCGTTTATTAGAAGAAATAGAAATTTTAGGATTTTTCCAATATCGACCACTGCTTCTGGCTGTTTATCAAAAATGCTTCCAAGTTAATAAATCTAAATTTAATGAGATTTTGCAAACGTATTTGAATCTTATTGTTAGAAGATATCTTTTTATGAAGAGGAATGCTAATGAGTTTGAGGAAGACTATAGTTCTATGGCTCGTGACTTAAGGAATTCTAAAATAGGCCCGGATGATGTAATAGCTTTTTTTAATTCAAAATTACTTGACAATTCCCAAATTATAGAACAGTTAAGTATGGGTATTGAATTAAAAGATCAGCAGGCTAGATATGTACTAGTTAAAATTGAAGATTCTTTGGCCGAAACTGAATTACATAGTTGTCTTAGAAATAATCCTTCTCTTGAACATATTCTTCCTAAATCTCCTTCTGAAGACATTAAGACTTCTTTAAAAGAAGAAGGAGTTTGTGATTATTCTGATATTCTTAATCGTCTAGGTAATCTTACGCTTCTTTCTAAGAAGGATAATTCCCGATTATCTAATCTCCCATTTTTAGAAAAAAGAACGTTTTACATAGAAGATGGTTTAAAGATTAATTTACCTATAATTGAGTCGTATGAAAAGTTTGGATTAAAGGAGATTAATGAACGAGAAAAAGTTTTGTTAGATATTATATTTAAGAATGTTATCTGGGGATAATAAACAAAATTCGATCGGTACGATCGTATTTTGTTTACTGACTAAATTTTCATCTTCCCTTTCATCTTCTTAGCCATTTTCTGCATCATCTTTTGGTCGATTTCTCCTTCGGCGAGGCCGTTTTGCATTCCCATCATTTCTTTAAGCATCTTGTATTGTTTTAGGAGTTCTCGTATTTCGGTTGTAGTTGTGCCGGAACCTTTCGCAGCTCTTTGTATTCTGGATGTTTGTTTTTCTAAGATTTCTGGGTTTTCTATTTCTTCTTCTGTCATTGAAGAGATTGCGTTTTTCCAGTGTTTCATTTTTGCTTCTTGTTTTACCAAAACGTTTTTTGGAACTTTAGCGGCTGACATTCCTGGAACCATTGAAAGCATTTTATCCATTGAACCCATTTTGTTCATCTGTTCTAATTGTCCTTGTAAATCTAAGAGGGTGAATTTTCCTTCTTTGAGTCTGTCTTCCATTTTTTTCTGTTGTTTTTCGGAGGTTGCAGATTTCACGTGTTCTAGTAAAGCGGATAAATCTCCCATCCCTAAAATTCTTTGAATAAATGTTTCTGGGTTGAAAGTTTCAATTTCGTGGACCTGTTCTCCAACTCCTATAAAGAAAACTGGGGCGTTGGTTTCAGCACATGCGGTAAGGGCTCCTCCACCTTTTGAAGTTCCGTCCATTCTTGTTACAATAACTCCATCAATCGAGAGGGCTTTCTGAAATTCTTCAGCCTGTGTTTTTGCACTCTGTCCAATATCTGCAGACATAACCAGAATCCTGAAATCAGGTTTCAATTTTTTGTTGAGTTTTTCTATTTCTTTTATCAGTTCTTTATTCAATCCATCACGTCCGGCTGTATCAATTAAAACTAGATTGTATTTTTCTAAATCTTTTTCATATTTCTTTATTATTTTTACTGGGTCTTTTTCTTTCTTATCTACGAAGGCTGGGAGTTTCACTTTTTTTGCCATTTGTTCTAATTGATCCATTGCGGCTGGCCTCTGTGTATCTAGTCCTAGGAATGCGACATTTCTTCCCCTTTTAGAATAGTATAATCCTAGTTTGGCGATTGTTGTTGTTTTACCTGCTCCATATAAACCGAGAAACATAATGCTTGCCTTTTTTGGAAGTTTGAGCTCTTTATTCTCTCCAAGGAGCAAACTGATTTCGTCATGAATTAATTTTACGAGTTGTTCCTTTTTATCTATGTCCTTAATAGTTTCATCGTAGGCCAGTTTTTTTATTTTCTGAGAAAGAGCAAAAACTAACTCTATATTTACATCGGCTTCAATTAAAGATTTCTGGATATCTTTCACAATTCCATCTATCAATTTCTTATCTATGAAAATCGCGTTTGAAATTTTCTTTACTCCATCTTTTAGGGCGGAGCCTAGCTTTTCTAATACCATAATTTAAGGAGAAGAATAAGGGTTATTAAATTTGTGGTTTGTATATATTGGAATCATTATGATTGTTTTGCTAAAAAGTTATAAAGATTCCAAAATTTAAGAATTCATGCTCAAAGAGATATCCCTAGTAGACAAAGATATAAGGAATTTTATTACGAACAAGAATGTAGAACATGTTGATGGTATAGATTTAGATAGATATGTACAACCGGCAAGTATGGATATTCCTGTTGGGAATAAGGCTTATCTTGTTAAATTTAAGTTTTTACCTTTTATGAAAGAAATAGATCATGTGATAAAAAAAGTTGCTTTAGAAGAGCTAGATTTGAGAAAAAACCCGATTTTATACAAAGGTCAGACTTATTTGATTCCTTGTTTAAAATTTAAAGATTTGCCTAAAAATTATTTTTGCAGAGTAAGTCCTAAGAGTTCGATTGGAAGAATTGATTTAATGGTTAGAGCGATTAATGATAATTCTTTTTACTATGATTATGTTGAAAATCCTAAAGGTACAATATGGCTTGAGGTTACGCCCCAGAGTTTCAATATTAGATTAGGAACAGGAATAGCACTTTCTCAATTGAAAGTTTTAGAAAAGGGAATAGGAACCGATATGAAGTTAAAAGAAGAAAATTTAATTTTCAATAAGGATGGTGAAAGGTTAGAAGTGGAAACTTATTCTGATGATGAAATTATATTAAGGATGAGTGTTCCTGAGGATAATATTATTGGATATGTTGCTAGGACTACTAATAGTATAATTGATTTAAGTAAGATAAAGGAATATAATAGAAATGAATTTTTTAAAGAAGTCAAAATGATAGAAAGTGGCCATAGCAAAGTCTTACTTGAAAAAGACAAGTTCTATATTTTGAAAACTAGAGACTTTGTTCAAATTCCTCCACATCTTTCTGCTGAAATGATTCCATTAAATAATCTTCTCGGGGAATTTAGAGTTCATTATGCAGGGTTTTTTGATCCAGGATTTGGATATAAAATAAATGGAAATCAAGGTGTTCTGGAAATTAGACCACATGAGAATTTGGTTATTTATGATGAGCAACCAATCTGCTCTATGAAATTCTATAGAAATAGAGATATTCCAGAAAAAATATATGGGTTGGCTGGAAATAATTATTCTAAGCAAAAAGGGATTAAGCTTGCAAAATATTTTCAAGATTAATTTATAATTCTAGTTTTTTAATCAACTCTTTTTTATCGAAAACTTCTAAGTCTTTGTATTCTTGTCCTGTTCCTAGAAATAAAATCGGCTTTTTGGTTATATGACTTACTGATATTGCCGTTCCACCTTTTTCATCTATGTCTGCTTTTGATAAAATGATTCCGGTAAGCCCGATAGTTTCTTCGAAGGCTTTTGCCTGTTCTGTTGCATCGTTGCCTGTAATAGATTCTCCCAAAAATATTTTCATGTCGGGTTTGTTTACTCTACATATTTTTTCAATTTCTTTCATAAGAGAGTCTTTATTTTGCATCCGTCCTGCAGTATCAATCAAAACTACATCAATCTTGTTTTTTTTCGCGTATTCTATCGCCTCAAATCCTACTGATGCAGGGTCGGAGCCATAGTCTTTTTTTATTATATGGACCTTGAGTTTATTCGCATGTTCTTCTAATTGTTGAATCGCTGCTGCACGAAAAGTATCTGCGGCGGCTAAACATACAGATAATTTATTTTTCTGTAGATAGTTTGTTAATTTTGCGATTGTAGTAGTTTTTCCAGAGCCGTTGATTCCAGCGAATAATATTATGAATGGTTTCTTTACTTCCAGAGAATTCTTAATTTCTTTAATAAAATTTGGAGGATTAATCAAAATTGACTCTATAGAATTTTTTAATTCTTCAGCTAAATTAACTTCTTTTAGCGTCTTGCCAATCAGTTTTTCTGCGAGAGACTCTTTAATGGATTCTATTGCAGAGTAAGCTACGTTGTGTTGAAGTAGAATCATTTGTAATTCCTCAAAAAGTTCGTCAAATTTTTCTTCTGTTAATCTTTTTTTAAACTTCATAAAAAATCCACTATCTTCTTTTTCACCAATTATTTCTTCTACTGATTCTTCTGGTTTTTCTTTGGTTTTTTTCTTATCTTTGACTTCTTTTTTCTTTATTTCTGATTTTTTCTTTTTAGGCTTCTCTTTTATTTCTGGTACTTCGTCTTCTTCGTTTTTCTTTATCCAACTTTTAAGCTTATTTTTTAGTGACCCGAACATATTTCTTATAGGAAAAGTTTGTTTAAAATTGTTTGGAAGAGGAGTATAATAATCGTTTTAAAGCACCTAAAGCTGTTTGTTCTATGTTAACATTTAGTGATATTTACGAGGCAATGAGAAAGGAAAAGTATTCTGAAAATTTACAAATACTCTCAAAGGGGTTCTTGACTGACGTGTCTGAATATTTTAGAGAGAAAAAAGAATTTTTAAATAAAGAAGATGATCTGTTTTCTGATATAGCCATCAAAAACAAGAAAAAATTAGATAATGCAATTTCTAGTTTTAGAGATTTGTTGAGAATTCGTAAGAAGAAGATTTTGAATCTTGCATTTGTTGCGTCACAGACTGGTATTTCTAAGAAAGATTTTGAAAATCTATTAGGGTTTGAGAAGGATTTGTTTGAAGAATTAGTTAAGAGTTTGGAGAGAGCCGATAAAAATCAGGTCGCGGATATGTCTGGATCTGTTAAAAATGAAATTAAGCATCGCCTAGTTAGATTCCTTGAAGATGTAGATGGATTTCTTGGTTTTGATGGGAACGATGTTGGTCCATTTAAGAAAAGTGAGATTGCTAATTTGGAAAAGGAAATAGTAGATATTCTTGAAAAAGATAAAAAAGTTGAAGTTATTGATGAAGACTAGAAATACTTAAAAACTGATTTTTCAGTTATGATATATGCCTGCGTAGCTCAGTGACAGAGCACCTGTCTTGTAAACAGGGGGTCGAGGGTTTAACTCCCTTCGCAGGCTTTGGTTGTTTGTCCTTTTAGGTTTCTTCTTCCTGTTTTTCTTGAATATAAAGACTTAAAAACTAAAATTTCTCTTCATTATTATGCCAAGCAGAAATAAACCAAAGCGACTTGATAGAAATAGATCTTGGAGAGTTGCTAGACGTAAGAGAAAGAGAAAGCTTTTGACTGAAGGTAATTCTAGAAACAGAAAACCAAGGCCAAAACACAAGGGTGTCGTTGCTAAAGTTATTGAAAAAGTAGTTGGGAAGAAAGAAGTTAAGATAGTTGAAAAGAAAAAGTAATTTTATGTGTCTATTTTGAAGAAGTTTGTTTTTGATATTAATCAAATTGATTATTCTGTGTTCTGTAATGAATAGTCTCTTCTGGTTTTTTGTAAGAATGAATTTCGTCTGGACTAAACCAAAAATCTATTTCTTTTTGAGCTTCTTCTGGGTCATCCGTAGCGTGAATTATTGTTATATTAGGCCTGTTTGACCTGTTTGCTAAATCGAATGTATCGTGGGAGTAGTCTCCTCTGATTGTTCCGGGCCTTGCTTCGTCAATATTTGTTGGACCAGTTAGTCTTTTTACAGTCATTACCGCATTATGCCCTTCAAGAATTATGGCAATTATAGGTGAGACTTGCATATCTGTAATTAATCCTTCAGCAATACCTTTTCCTAACTTAATAGCATCTGTATCTTCTGGAAGATTTAATTTTTTCTTATAACGCTCTCCTGTTTTCTTCATCCATTCTTCATCTTTTTCATAATGTTTCTCTAAAACATCCCTCTGTGCCTGTACCATTTTTATGGCTACTATTTTTAATCCTACTCTTTCAAACCTTCTAAGAATTTCTCCGATAATCCCTCTTAGGACTCCATCAGGTTTAATCAAAACTAGTGTTTGTTGAGATGTCATTATTCCTTATCCTCAACTTTTTCTTCGGTTTCTACAATTTCTTCAATCTCATCATTTTCTTCTTCTTGAGTTGTTTCTTCTTGGACTATTCCCTCTTCTTCTACTGAAATTGCAGCTTCTTTCATATCTATATTAGCTAGTTCTTTAGTTTCAAATATTCTAATATCGCTGAATGAAAGTGGATAAACTTTTTTCAACTTTGGGAGCATTGTTTTTTGAAGTGTTCCATCTAAAATTTCGTTACAAACTTGGATGTAATTTCTTTCTTTAAGGTAGCCTAAAATAAATTCTCTTGCAGTGTTTCTTAAATTCTTTCTAACAGCCCTGGATACTTTTTTTCTAGTTATCAAAAGTGGTTTAACTGTAACCTTAATATCTAAACATCTTGCTTGAAATGAATCTTCTACATAATCTGTTCTCTTCCTCATCATTCTTCTTATGTAAGAAGTTGAAAGTTCCATATTATTTGGGAAGGCTATTAATTTTCCTTCTTGGTTAAAAATTCTTAATTTGATTGTTAACCCTTTCCCTCTTAGCTGTCTTGTTAAATCTAACTTTATTGTTTTATTATGTAGGTTTTCTGCCGTTCCTAAAACTCTCATTGATGAATTTAAGATTGGAACTTCTACTTCAATATATCTTTTTCTTTCTGCCATTTTATTCTATTACCAATTTAGACGTTCGTTTGCCTTTCTTTTGGTCTTTGCCCTTTTTACATTCTGAGCAAGTGTAAACGATCGCTGTTTTTTTAGTTGTCTTTCTTTGTCCTTTTGCCTGATTCTTCATACGAGAGAAACGTCCTTTGTTTCCTATTCCTCTATTTAATCCTCTAAGTCTTGCTCTTTGCTTTGATCCTCTTTTTAAGGTGCTAGGCCTACCTGTACTTTGTTGTTTGACTTTCTGTTCTGTCTTTTTTCTACAGTATGGGCAGTATCTGTTAATTTTCTTTGGGATTTTCATATCAATAGTTTTGAAATTCGCCTTTTAAAGTTTGTCATTGTATGGTCCCGCAGTTATTTTTATAAAGACAGTATTCTTTTTCATAGACATGAGAAGAATCAGATTTGAGGAGAGGGAGCAAAGGGAATTTTTAGACTTAGTAATAGAGAAATTAAATTCTCCTTCGCTAAGAGGTATTTTGCAATTTGGATTTGTCGTTCCATATTCTACATTAAAAAATTATTACAATGAGTTGCGATTATTACCAGAAGGTCTTTTCAATGATCTCTGTGAAGTGGCTAGAATTGATAAGGAGAGTTTGGATTTTGAGTTGGTTGATGATAATTGGGGAAAGGTTCGGGGTGGGCGAGTTAGTAAGCGGAGTTCCATTTAGAGCCAGAAAATTTTTTGGACTGAAGAGATGTTTCGATTAGTTCTTTTATTATTTTGACATCTTGTTTGTTAAGTGGTTTAAATTCATTATAGAATCCGCTTTCTCTTTTGGGCAGGTAGACTGCTTCTGGGAAAACTTGTTTTTTCGCGTTTTTGGAGCGACCGAAAATATGAATATGTAGATATGGCGATTCGTTTTTTTTGAATGCCCAGTTTCCATTGTCTTGGTAGTTTACCTTTACAACTTGTATTCCTTGTTTGTTCATGCCCTTTTCTAGTGAATCTCCTGTTATGATAGTCAGTTTCATTAGTTCAATAGCTTGTTCTGAGTTGAGCTTGGTTCTGTCTGTAATTGATTTATCTTTTACTCTTATTCTAATGTGTCCTCCCTCTTCTCTAGAGATGAATGGCTCTTCGCGAGATTCTATAATAAAATTTTTTGATTCGTGTATGATTGCCATGTTTCTTGTTTATGATCCCACCAAGAATTGGACTTGGGTTTCATCGAAGTCAACGATGCGTTCTACCATTATACTATGGGATCATAGATTTGAATGGAATTTATTATTTTTATTAGTGTTCTTAGTAAGTTAGTTACTTAGTAAGTTAGTTAGGAATATTTATATAGTAAATACATTTTGTAATTTCAAGTTACATGAAAAAATATTTACTTCTAGTAGAGGATGAAGAACTTTGGGGAAGGTTTAAACAGAGTATACAAAAGGATATTAATAGTGAAATTTTGGAATTAATTAAGGAGAAAATAAATAATGCAGTCAAAGATTAATAAGAGAGGGCAGGTGACGATTTTTATTATCGTTGCGATAGTTATAGTTGGCGGGATTATTGCATATTTTAGTTTTAAAGATAATTTTAAACAAAGCATACCATCAGATATGGAACCTGTTTATGATTATTATATTTCTTGTTTGGAAGCTAGTACGGAACAGGGGATAAAACTTCTTGGGGAGCAGGGAGGTTACATTGATTTACCAGACTTTGAACCAGGTTCACCACATATTCCATTTTCCTCGCAATTGAGTTTCTTTGGGCAGGCGGTTCCTTATTGGATGTATGTTTCCGGTAATAACTTTTTGAAAGAACAGGTTCCTAGTAAACAAACAATGGAAACTCAGTTGAATAATTACGTAAATGAAAGATTGACTGATTGTGACTTTGAAGATTTTGAAAAAATGGGATATAGTGTTTATATAGAAGAGGGGGAGACAAGTGCTACAATAAATAATTTAGATGTTGAGCTGAATGTAAAAAACAAAATGACTATTTTTAAAGGAGATACTTCTATAATTATTGATAATCACGAGTTCTCTCTGGGAAGTAAGTTAGGGAAATTTTATGATATGGCCATCAAAGTTTATGATCATGAGAAATCTGATATGTTTTTAGAAAAATATGCTTTAGATGTTATGAGATTATACGCCCCTGTTGATGGAGTTGAATTGGGATGTGCTCCTAAGCTTTTTATTGATGAAGATATTAGAAAAGATTTATACGAAGGGCTTGAATTGAATATGAATTCTATTAAACTTGATGGCGACTATTATAAACTATCTTCGCAAGAAAGAGAATATTTTGTAAGTGATGTTGGATTTCAAGTGGATGAAAATGTTAACATTATGTATAACCCTACTTGGCCTACTAAGATTGAGATATATGGAGATAAAATTGTTAAACCGGTTGGTGTTCAACCAGGATTATCTGCTCTTGGGTTTTGCTATACTCCATATCATTTAGTTTATGATATAAGTTTCCCTGTGATGATTCAGTTTTATGATACTGAAAACTTTTTCCAATTCCCTGTAGGTGTTGTTATAGATAACAGCCAGGCTCGTGAAGCATTGCCTTCCAATTTTGGAAGTGTTAGTATGGAAAATGAAGTTTGTCGTTATAAGAATTCTGATATTAACATATATACTTATGATAGTGAGTTAATTCCAGTTGAAGCAAGAATCCAATTTAAATGTCTTGACTCAATTTGTGAAGTTGGAAGTACAAAAGTAGATAATGGAGATGCAATTTATAGTGGAGGAATTCCTCAATGCGTAAATGGATTTATTATGGCCAGTGCGGAAGGATATTTGACAAGCAAGTTTGAAATTTCTACAAATAGTGAGGACGTTGCAAATATTATTCTGAAAAAAGAATATGATGTTGATTTAGATATGGGAGAAATAGACAAGATGGTGGTTGTTAATTTTGTTGGAGAAGATTATTCTACTACAGTAGTTTATCCAGGAACAGAGAGTGTTAGATTAGTAGAGGGAGAATATGAAATCAGTGCTTATGTTTATGAAAATTCAACTTTAGAACTTGAAGGATATAATAAAAGGATGTGTGTTGATGTTCCAGCTAGTGGAGCTGGTGGTTTGATTGGATTAGAAGAGGAAAAATGTTACGATGTTGATGTTCCAGCTATGCAAATTGATATGGCAGTGATAGGTGGTGGGCAATCTAACGAATATATCGCTGAGAGTATGCTACAAGATTCTACAAAATTAAAACTAAATATACCATTGTTTGATAAGCCCAATTCTCTTGAAGATTTACAAAAAAATTATGAAGAAGTCGAGAATTCAATCATATTTATGGAGTTTGAGTAATGAAATCGTTTAGATTATTTATTACGTTATTTTTTGTTCTTGCTAGTTTTACTTGTATTGTATCAGCATTTACTAATCCTTCTGCAAGTAATAACTTTGCTTCGACGACAAGTGATTGGCAAAGTAGTAGTCCGACTTTCGATGATTATTATAGAGGTTCTACAGATAGTTATTGGCCTATTTTAAATAATTTAGAAAATGATAAATGTGATTCTGTAGCTAGTGATTTTATAGTTACTATCCCTATTGGAGGATGTTCACCTTCTGTTGTTCGAAGTGATTTATTGGCTGAACAAAATGTTCCAGTGTTCTGTCAACTATCTGCTATTAGAGTTAACCCATTGATTGATGTTTCAACTATTAAGAGTATTTCATTTAAAGGAGATTATCCAAAAGAGGTTGCTGGTATTAGTTTTCATCCTGCACGTGCAGCTACGAGTAGCTCTAAAACATTATTAGGAAAACCTATAGAAGAGAATATTGGGTATGTTGTAATAGTTTTAAAGAAGCAATCAAATGAGGTGAATTTAACAGATATTATTAGAGGCAATTTGACAGCTACTATTAAATACGATTCGCGAAGTTCTTTTGGGACAGGAGCGGGTGAATATTACCTAGAGCCTGTTAGCGATATTGAGTGGGCTAGGACTGCGGACTATTCTTCTTTCTGGGGAGGAAAAGGTTATTTACGTTTGAAAAATGTTTATTCTGATAGTGCAACGATTGATGTTTTGACCAATCAAGATGATACGTATCAAACAGTTACATTGAAAGAGGGAGAGACTAGTTCTCCTCTTTATTATCCTGGGCAATATTGTACGAGTGCTTTGAAAATGAAGTTAAACAAAATTGACAATAGTGAAGATATGGTCAAGATTGATGTGGATGGAAATACTTTCTGGGTTAGAAAGGGGAGTAAGCTTCTCAACGGAAAATGTACTGTTACGGAATTAAATTTAATCGCTGATGAGGGTGGAGCGGAAATCAGTATTAGTTGTTCTGGAAATAGTGTTTTAGATTTAGAGCTAACTAGAAATGAAGGGAATATTGTTAACAAAGAATACGAAAAAAGTTCAAGTATTCCAAAATATATGAACCTAGCAGAAGATAGCGTTATAGATTTAATTGATAATTTTCCTATAGATAAAAAAGAAGATGGAGGTTACTGGGGAGAAGACGCTTTATATAATCAAATTAAATTATCTGGAGATGTTGGCGATATAGAGATGCAAAACAGTTTGATTGATAGGTTTTTAGAAATTTATCCCGAGAGCTCTCATTATGAATCTATCAGGGCTTTAAAAGTAAGGATAGGAGAGTATGATTACAGTTATGCTTCTAGAAGGTTGGTTATAAATAATGATAATTATAATATTCGTCTTGATGGGTTTAGAAAAGGTGAAGAGAATACCAATAATGTCAGTGTTAGAATTGGAGGGGAAGATGTCAAAGTTCTTTTCGACAAAAAATCTTATAATGAGAATGGAGAAGAAATAAGTGATGACAGGTTTCCTAGGATAACTGTAGTGGATATTGATAGTTTGAGTTCCGAATTTAAATATGAGTGGAAAGAAGGTAAGGAAACGATTGAAAAAACTTTCGCGATAGATGTGGGCGATTATTCTAGTATCGGAAGAAAACGGATTTCTGTTTTGGATACTAGTGTTAGGGAAGTTGCTTATATTAGTTTAAGTCCCGTAAATTTAGACTCAAAAACGGAAGCTAATTTTACATTTAATATTGACGTTGAAAAGCGAGCTTTTGAATTAACTCCTGAGAAGGCTAGAAACAAGTTAGATATTTTAAACGATAGTATTAATGAATGGGAGGACAAACTTGAAACTCTTGGTAATATAGTTAAAGGAACTAAGGCTGCATGCCTTGTTACAAGTGGTGTTTTAATGCTAAAAAATACCATCTCTGGATTTAGCGGTGAAGGATTAGCTAGAGAAAAGGTTATGGATTTATATGAGAATAAATGTAAAATAGAAGGTGCTATTTCTTCCTCGGAGTTACATAGGTGTTATAGTGAAAATTCTACAGAGATTGAGCAGGCGGTTAAGGAATATGGAGCAAGTATTGATAAGGTAAACGATAAGGTAAAATGTGCGAAAACCTCTGATACGGTTAGTGATGGTTTTTTAGATAGTCAGGTTGTTGACACGAGTAAATATGTTGATAACTTGGCGAAATGTACTGGGATAAGTTCTAGTTGGGGGGGGTATAAACTTGGAAATATAACTGTTCAGAAAGAAGATTTAGTTGATGCGAGTGATTATAGTGCTGTTTTGTTAAAAGAGGAAGTTTGTAAATCTGATAGTGATACCTCAGATATTTGTAAGATGGCTACAGAGGCAATGGAAAAGGCTTTGCTTGATAATATAGTTGATATTAATATTGAGAGACTAAGAAATGAATCAAAAGAAAAGACTGGACTAGAGCTTAGTTTCACAAATTTAAATCCTGATGCTCAATTGGTTTATTATGAAAATGTACCTAAAGATATTCTTTTATCGGATGGAAGTTACATGAAAGAGGGTGCTAAATATTCTGGGGTGAATTATAACGGACTTAATTACGTTGTTACTTTAGTAGATAATGACGTAGTAAAAAATGTTTATTCGTATGACAATGGTGAGTTAAAAAAAGTAGAAAATGTAACTGTTAAGAATGGTATTTCTACATCAACTAAATTTATACCTAGTTCTTCTGAACTTTGTTCAAATACGATGATTAGTCCGTACGTTAGATATTATGAGTCTCAAAATCAGCAAGGATTTGTGGCAGTAGTTCCCCTTGACATTAATAATGGGTGGTACGTTCATGTAGATGCAAATGATTATAGTGACGCTGGAGTTGCAAATGCTTTTCATGTTTGTAATGTGGGAAAAGACGGAATTATTGATAATGGAGTTTCTGGTGGAGATATTTGTGCTGAGTTTAGGATTAGTTCTGGTTCTGATACTTATTTCACACCTTGTGTTAAAAAAACTAAAACAGAAATAACAAAATTATATTCCGAAGCTCAAAAAGTAATTAGAGAAGCTAATACTAATAAAAACGGAATAACTATTGATGGGGAATATATTCCTAAAATTAGTCCTTTAAGTGCCAGTTCTAGCGAAGTTGAATGTACAGATTTTATGAGTGTGGAAGATTGTAACATAATGTTTAATATTTGTGATCCTGTTATTTGTCCTTCTAGTAGATGTGATTTTGGGGGAAAATTTCCGGTTGCAGATGTAATATCTACGGGGATTGTTGGTTCCATGGCTCTATGTTTACCAAATTTCGGAAGTCCAAAAGACGGAGGAGTTATCGTTCCGATTTGTTTATCTGGAGTACATGCAGGTTTAGATTCTTACATTTCAGTTTTAAAAAGCCATAGAAGTTGCCTTGAGCAAAATATAGAGACTGGAGAATATATTGGGATTTGCGACGAAATTAATGCGGTTTATATCTGTGAATTATTTTGGGGACAATTTTCACCTATATTAGATACTCTTCTTCCTAAAGTTGTGGAGTCTATGTTTGGTGGTGTTCAAACCAGAGGTGGCGCTGAATACTTAACAACTCAAAAATCTTTTGATATTTTAGATAAATCTTTTGGTTATTTTACTTCAAATTATGCAGAAGGAGCAGCAAAATCTTTTGATTTAAAAAATACTGAAAGTATTGGAAGTTCTTATTGTAAGAATTTTGTTGGAGGAAGTGTGCCAACTTCATCTAGTCTCATAGATAATTTGATCTCTCCAGAAAGCCCTACACAATTTTACGCCCATTTTAGTGAAGATTTGTTTACTGAAGCTACGGTTCCTTCTACTAGCCACTATAAAGTTTATTATCATATTTATGCTGGAAACGATGCAGGGGCTCAATATAAGATATATCTGAAGAGTCCTCCAGAATCTAGTTATTATTCGAATAGACAGACTCTGTTGGTAGATAATGGATATGTCGGCAAAGGTACTGCAGCGGATGAGTCAATTGATTTTACGGCTCCTACGGGATATAAAGAGTTGTGTGCGAATATTAATGGGAGAGAGGAGTGTGGTTTTGGAAGTGTTACTAGTGATTTTGCTTTGGATTATGTTTCACAATCATATATTGCTGATCAAGCTGACGATAAAGGAATAACTAAAGCTGAAGATTGTGTGACTACTTCTGCAAGTGGTTGGGGGATGGCTAATTTAAATGTCCAAAATGGTGTTGAGAATAGTATAGGAGGCAGGGATATCGCTACTACTGGAATAACTAGAATTTGTGCAAGTACAAATCCAGAACAAGGAATAGTAGGAGGAAATGATGTTTATTGTGATACAGAAGATGACGAAAGTGGATATCGATGTAGTCCTGGTTATGAATGTAAAGTTATCGGAGGAGATGTAGTATCAACTGTTGGGGTATGTGAAAATGAAAAAGGAATTAGGCAGGTTGGCGTGAAAAGATGGATTGATGTTGGATATTGTGATAGCGAATCTGTGAGATGTTGGATCGATAGTAATAGCGTAGAAGATAACCTGGGTATCTATATGGCAGTTAACGATATAGTTAGTGTTAATGAATTAAGTTTAGAGTCTGAAGAACTGAAAGAATTAAAAGAAAATTACGGGAATGTTAGAATAAAACTGAATGAACAAAGAGAAGCTATAAAAAATTTAAAAGTTGACTATATAAAACTAGGAGATGCAGAGTTGTTAAAAGCTATTGATGATATAATTGAAGCATTGGACGAAGTTGCTGGAGTTAAGGATGGCTATGTTGGACAAGGTACTAATGCAGATAGAGCAGAAGCTTTAGATTTGAAAGTGAGCGTTTATATTTCTATTATTAAGGAATTGTTGACTATGAAACATAAAGATGAAGAAAAAGAGAATCCTCTTAGTGAAGCAGAGGAAAATCATCTGGGAGAAGACGCTGCTGGAGTGAAAGTTGAAAATGGGAATGAGGATGAACAAATTAAAGAGTCTGAGGAGGTTTTGTTGGAAGATGTTGCAAAAGGAGATATTATTAAGGATGAAGAGGGAATTGAATATGAAGTTGGTATGATATCAACATTTGGGGAAGGAGAATCGAGGATTATTATTCGAATACAGGGAGTTAAGTTGGGAAATATGATTAGAATTGAAGGCAATAAGGATTCTTTACTGAAAGAGGATGGATATGAAATAGTCTCTAGTTCTTCGACAATAGAGGGAGATAAAAGTATTTTCCATAGTGGAATTTGGGAAGCACTCGAGAAGTATGTCAATGTAAAGGCAGAGAAAGGTGTTCAAATTAGCATAAACAAAGAAGAAGATTCTATTGAGTTTAAATCTAAGAAAGAAGGCGGCCTTGCAGTTGGTGATGCAATATTTTATTTAAGTGAAGATGATACTCAATTATTGGTTGATATCACCGGGAAAAAGGAAGAATTTCCTACAGGATATTTGGAATTATTATTTATTAACAATGAAATAGAGGCTATCGCGGAAGATTTAGATTGGGAAGTGAAAAATTATTATAATAGTATATTTCCTTTTAAAGGAGTGTGGGTGGATTTTGAAAGAGAAATTAATGAAAGAAGAAATGATTTATCTTTAGATATTAGAATAAATAGAGAGACTATGCGTATTGAATTTGAATCTCCTGAAACGACACGGAGGATAATGCATGATGTTGAATTTTACTTAAATGAGGCCAAAGATGAAGTATTGGCTGATTTTCCTGGACGGTCTAATCCTAAGGGTTATTCCCTAGAAGAAGTTTCGAATATACTTAACGTTGATAAGTATGTAAATGGAGTTGCTCATAGATTGAATGAGATTTTGGATGGTTATAATAATAAGTAGATTTATTAGAGAATACAATAATTGTGTTTATAAAGAAAGGTCATTATTTCAGAGAATCTCACTGCTTAACTCATTTTATTCATAATTAAGGAATCGAAGCACAGGGTTCTAATTCTATGAGGGAAGGAGGATTCGAACCCCCGTAGGAATAAACCACTACGGCCTAAGCGTAGCCCGTTTGACCACTCCGGCATTCCCTCATTAAAAAAGAATAATATTCTTTCTTAAATATTAGACCATAATATTCCTTTTTATATTTTTGGTAGGTCCATTTGTCCCTTGTTGTGGGTATCCCCATATTTTTAAAGAGAATAGATAACTCTTTTTGTAATTGCTTGCTTGCTGTTGATAATCCATATCCCCGTCTTCTCTTTCCCCCTTCAGTTAGCATGATTCCTTGCAAAAAAGATTTTTGAATTTTTTTGTTTGATGTTTTTATGAATTCCGGAACTTTTACTATATGGCTTTTTTTACCAATTGGAATCTCGAAGGTTTGATTGAATAAATTATATATTGCTTTACTATCCATTGGAATTTGCCATGATGGCTTCCTATTAATTCTTTGTTTTACAGGATTGATACTGAATTTTCTATTGAATATTTGTATGCAGTATATCTGTATTTGTTTTAATAAATTTATATCTGTTAATTCTATTAATATTTGTTTTTTACTTTTTCTGAGGTGCCCATCTCCAATTATCGTCGCTACTATGAAAGATAATTCTTTTGTTATTTTCAGCGGAATGATTGTTTCTTTTGATGGACCATATTTAGCTTTTGTTATTAAACAATCTCTTGTTTTTGTTATTGTTTTCAGATCTTTTTGAGAATTAATTGCTGATTGTTTATAATTCATTATTTTATATAATAATTCATATTTAAGTATGTTTTGTTACCTAGCCCGTTTGACCACTCCGGCATTCCCTCGTTATAAATTTTTGAATAACGAATTTTGATTTTAAACCAAAATACTCATTATGAAATACAATTGGTATAGTATAAAAGATTATCGGGGAGGCATTAGAATTAATTATTCAACTTTTTTCTTTTTCTTTTCGTTCTCTTTGATTTTCATTTTGTCTTCCATATCAAGTCTTTCTAAAAGTTCTTTGTATCTATTTCTAATTGTTACTTCTGTAATTCCTGCTACATCTGCAACTTCTCTTTGTGTTTTTTTCTCGTCGTGTATAAGTGCTGCTACATATAGTGCTGCTGCTGCAATTCCTGCAGGACCTCTTCCAGATGTTAGTTCAGAAATTTCTGCTTTCCTTAAAATTTTAAGAGCTTCATTTTGTGATTGTGGAGATAGATGTAGTGTTGAGGAAAATCTAGATATGTAATCTTTTGGAGAAGAAGGTTTTACTTTTAATTCAATTTTTCTAATTATAAAACGATACGTTCTTCCGATTTCTTTTCTTTCTACCTCTGATGCGCTTGAAATTTCGTCGAGTGTTCTTGGTATGTTATAAGAACGACAGGCTGCATAAATACATGCTGCGATTACAGATTCCATTGAACGTCCTCTAACTAATCCTCTTTGTAATACGAAATTATATATCCTTGCAGATTCGTCTCTAACAACTGATGGTAAATCTAAGAAAGATGCAACTCTTCTTAATTCGGACATTGCTAATCTGAGATTTCTTTCTATTGAAGTAGACACTCGTTCTTGCCATTTTTTTAATCTAAGATATTTCCTTGTTTGTTGTGTCGAATCTAATTTGTATATGTCGGATATTTCCCCAACGTTTGTAGTTAATCCTTTGTCAAATTTTTGCAAAGACATCGGTGCTCCACCTCTAGATTTTTTATCTGATTTATCAAATTCTCTTAATTCATGAGAAGTATCGACCATATTTTCTTCAACAAGAAGTCCACATGCGCTGCATATAACTTCTCCTCTTGTTTCGTTGTATATAAGTTTAGAACTGTCGCACTCTGGACACTTTTTAACATTTGCCATAGTAAGCTTTTTAAAGGGACTTCATTTAAAAAGCTTTGGGTTCTATAAGTTTGCGTAATCGACGCTGTTGAATAAGTTGAGGAATATTTATCAGGTAAAAAATTATTCTATTAATTTTGCTTGTATATTTCCTTCTTGAGAAGGCCTATTTGTTATTCTTGCTTTCCCTAATTCTGTTTCAATAATTGCTCCTTTGATAAGGATATTTTGTCTTGCAAGAAAAGTATTAGATGGAGTTTCTAGAACATTTTTTATTGTAGATTTTTTTGATTTCCCTTTTATAATCACATTCGCGACATTATTAAGGAAAGAAACTAATTTTACTTGTCCTCCTCTCCCTTTAAGTAGCTTAGTTTTTCTGTCCCCTATTTTTACAATTCTGTCTTGACTTTGTCTACCCGTTAATTTTCTTTTCTTAGGCTTCTTGTATCTTCCACCTGAGGTTTTTCTTCCTGATTTCATGAAGTGGAAAGAAAATTTCGATTTAAATAGGTTGTGGTAACTATATATTTCATATTTTTAAAAAATGTATATTAGAAAATAATTATAATTTTTGATCTAACCATTGCTTAATTGTGGATTCTGGTTGAGCACCCACAAATTCATCTATGACTTTTCCGTCTTTAAACAATTTTACTGAAGGTATTGACATTACACCAAATTTTGATGCCGATTCTTGATTGTTTTCAGTTTCAGCTTTAGCTAAAACCATTTTATCTCCATATTCTGCAGCGATCTTTTCTAAAGTTGGTTTTAACATCGTGCAGGGTCCACACCAACTTGCCCAAAAATCAACTAGAACCGGAGTTGTTTTTGACTTTTCAATTACTTCTGTTTCAAATGTTGTATCTGTTACATCTATTTCCATGATAAATCTTGTTAAATTATTCTTATAAAGATTTGGGAACAGTGTTAACTGGATAATTCGGGTACAAAAATATTTAAGACGTGTAATATTTGTTTCTTTATGGATTATTTGGGATTATGTAATGTTTACGAAGCGCTTGAAAATACTTCGAAAGGCTTAGAAAAAACTTCTATTTTGTCTGATTTTTTAGAAGAGATAAAAGAAGTTCCTGATTATATTTATTTGTTACAGGGAAAGGTTTTTGCCGATTATGATAGACGAGAATTAGGGATGTCTATCCAATTAGTTATCAAATCTATTTCCAAGGCTTCTGGATTTTCTGAGGAGGAAGTTGTAAATGAATTTAGAGAGAAAGGTGATTTAGGAGAGGTTGCATATGATTTGGTTGGAAAACGTAAACAACAATCTTCTTTGTTCTCTGAAAAATTAAGTATTTCAAAAGTATTTGAAAATTTATTTAAAATTACAACCCTAGAGGGCAAGGGCACTATTTCTACTAAAATTAGTTTGGTTGTAGATTTATTACATTCCTCTAGTGCTAAAGAAGCTAAATATATTGTGAGGACAATTCTAGCCGATTTAAAAATAGGAGTTGGAAGTGGCTTGCTTAGAGACGCCATTGTGGATTATCACTTTAAACCGGAGAATATCAAAGATAAAAAAAAGTTTTCTTCCTTGATTCAGTCTGCCTATGATATGTCAACAGATTGGTCATTGGTTTTTGAGAAAACTATTCAAAATAAATTGGACGATATTTCTTTGTCTCCAGGTAGGCCTGTTAAGGTAATGCTCTACCCCAAAGCCAAAGGAATTGAAGATGCTTTCAAAATAGTGGGGAAACCGGCTGCTCTTGAATATAAATATGATGGATTCAGAATGATGATTAACAAAGATGAGAATGGGAACATTAAAATTTTCACGAGGAGATTAGATGAAGTTAGTAACCAATTTCCTGATGTTGTTGAGCTTATAAAAAATAATGTAAAAGCTAAAACTTTTATCATCGATTGCGAAGCTATTGGGTATGATCCAGAGACAAAAAAATATACAGAGTTTCAAGATATAAGTCAGAGGATTAGACGAAAATATGATATAGATAAAATTATTGAGAAGTTGCCGGTTGAATTGAGAGTTTTTGATATTATTTTTTATGAAGGAGAAAATCTTACCGCAAAAAGTTATGAGGAGCGTTGGGTTTTTTTAAAAAAAATAATTCCAGAGGTTAAATTTAAGATTGGATTGGCTGAGAGAATTATTACTGATAGTGTTGAGGAAGCAGAGATATTTTTTACTAAAGCATTGGATGATAACCAAGAGGGGCTGATGGTTAAAGGACTTGACAAGCCATATAAGCCCGGGTCTAGGATTGGATATGCTGTAAAGTGGAAACCTGAAGATAATGATTTAGATTTAGTTATTGTTGGTGCAGAATGGGGGACTGGGAAAAGAGCCGGTTGGCTTACAAGTTTCGATTTAGCTTGTAAAGATGGAGATGAATTAAAGATGATTGGAAAGGCTTCTACAGGGTTGAAAGAAAAAAGAGAAGAGGGGTTGAGTTTTGAGGAACTTACAGAATTATTAAAAAATTTAATAGTTGAGGAATCTGGAAGGAAAGTTTTTGTTAAACCAGAAGTTGTTGTGACAGTTCGATTCCAAAATGTTCAAAAATCATCTACTTATTCTTCTGGGTATGCTTTAAGATTTCCCAGAATTACTCGTTTACGACCAGACAGAGGAACTCAAGATGTAGCTACAGTTGAAGAAGTTAAATTAGAAGCAGAGTAGTTAGGAAATAAGACTCGTCGAGAAAATCAAAGCCTTTATAAAGGATTTTTTTTATACTATTATATGCCAGCTCCTAAAAAAAGCACTTCTAAGAAAGATACAACATTAGTTATTCAAAATATTGTTGCGACCACTTCTTTAGAGAAAGATGTTTCTTTAACAAAACTAGCTAGGACTAATCCTAATACAGAATATAATCCTGATACTTTTCCTGGATTGGTTTTAAGAATTAAGAAGCCAAAGTCTGCAGTTTTAGTTTTTAGTTCTGGTAATTTAGTTTGTACTGGTACAAAATCTGTTGTGCAAGTTAAAGATGTTATTCAGCAAGTTATTAAACAATTGAAAAAAATTGGAGTAAACGTTACGGTTAAACCGAAAGTTAAAGTTCAAAATATTGTTGCTTCTGGAGCGATGAATTTAGACTTGAATTTAAACACTTTAGCGTTAGAATTAGAAAATACAGAGTATGAACCAGAACAGTTTCCTGGTTTAGTATACAAACTTAAAGGACCAACTGCGACTTTCTTATTATTCTCAAATGGGAAATTGGTTTGTACTGGTACAAAAAGTAGAGCCCAGTTGACAGATTCTATGATTCAGTTAAACAAGAATGTTAGGGCTGCACTGAAAAGAATTAAGGAGATAAGGAAAGAGCAAGAAAAGAATAAGACTGAAGACGACGATTTTTAGATAGGGTAGTTTTTAAAGATTAATTTCTTATTTCTATTATGATTAATTTTAGAGAATTTGTGACTTCTTCAGGACTGAAAGTTCTTGGAGGAAGAGATGCAGAGAATAATGATAAATTAGTTTGGGAAGCCAAAGCCAAAGATATCTTATTGCATACTAGCGCGCCTGGTAGTCCGTTTGTGAATATCGGAGAAAATTCTTCTAAAAAAGATATTAAAGAGTCGGCAGTTTTTTGTGCTAAGTATTCTCAGGATTGGAGAGATAGTAAACGAGATGTAATTGTTAATAAATTTTTGAGAAGTAATATGAATAAAGATAAAAAAATGAAGGCTGGAAGTTGGAATGTTTCAAAACAGGAGAATATAAAAGTCAAGAAGAGCGATATTTTAAAACTGGAGAAAAGTTTAGAAGAAAATGAGACAGCTTAAAAAATTACAAATGGGGAAGAACGGACTTAGCGATGCTTTTTTGGAGCAAGTTAAAACTGTTTTGGAAACTGAGAAGGTTTTGAAAATTTCTATTTTAAAATCGGCATGTAGAGATAAGGCTGAAGCTAAAGAGATTGCGGAAAAGTTAATTGGAGAGTTGGGTTCAAAATATAATTATAGATTAGTTGGATACGTAATAACTATTGTTAAGTTCCGTAAAGCTCAGCGTTAAATTTATAAAGCGAATTTCTAACAAGATATTAGGTTAATGAGCTTATGCTTATCTATCTCTGAAAAGAGAGCCTGTATAAAAATATGGCAAGAACAATATTTACAAAGGATCCTGTGAAATTTATCCCAGCTTTAGCTGAGGCTTTAAAGGGGATGGAAGAATTTGCCGTTCCTGAATGGGCACATTTTGTAAAGTCTGGTGTTTCTAGAGAGAGACCTCCTGTGGATGATAATTTCTGGTATATTAGAGCGGCGTCAATTTTGAGACAGTTATATATTAGAGGAGTTGTAGGTGTTGGAAGATTGAGAAGCAAATATGGTTCAAGAAAAGATAGAGGAGGAAGACCTGATAAATTTGTAAAGTCTGGTGGAAAAATTATCAGAGTTATTTTACAGCAAGCTGAAGCAGCTGGATTAGTTGAAAAAGTTTTAAAATTGCAACATGGTAGAAGATTGACTGCTGCTGGTCGTGATTTATTAGATTCTATTGAAGTAGAGGCAAAGAAAGGATTAGATTTTGATGATATGAGTGTTAAACCTGTAGAGATAGTGGAACAAAATACTGACGAAGAATCTTCCGAGGAAATTTCAGAAGATGTTGAAGAAAATATGGAGAATATAGAAGATGTCGAGTAGAAAATTTAAAGCTCATAGTAGCAAGAAAAGACATTTAGATAGGGCTCAGAGACAAACTAATTGGGCACCTTTTTGGACTGTTTTGAAAAAATATGGAAAAGGTAAGAAAATTCATCCTTCTAAGATTACTCACGTTAAGAGATCTTGGCAAAAAAGTAAACTAAAAATTAAGCCAAGAAAAATGGCTAAGAAGAACTTAGGATAAAGTAGGTTTGGAGAACCTTTATGTTTTCATTTATTGAAAACTCAAAAATAAAAAATGGCAGAAGAAAAGAAAATTGAAGTTGAAAAAGAAGTAAAAAAACTTGAAGAGTTTAAAGATAGCGATGAGAACAAAGCAGCTCTTGTTGAGAATGATAGCAAGAAAAAAGTAGAGAAAGAATCGAAACCTGTGTCTACAGCGAAAGTTAAATCTAATAAAGAAAGTAAGAAAGAAGTTATCGAGTTAGAACGAGAATATATTGTTCCGTTAAAGCGAGGTGTTTTGAATGTTCCTCAATATAGAAGAGCTAAGAAAGCGGTTAGGGTTTTAAAAGAATTTATTGTTAAACATATGCAAGTTAGAGATAGGGATTTAAGTAAAGTTAAAATTGATATGTATTTGAATAATGAGTTATGGTTCAGAGGAATTAAAAAACCGGCAAATAAAATTAAAGTCAAGGCAAAGAAGATTGCTGGAATTGTTTATGTTGAATTAGCGGAAATTCCAAAAGTTGTTGGATATAAAATAGCTCATGCTGAAAAACTGAAAGCTAAAGCTCTCGCAGGAAAAGTAAAACCTTCTAAGCAGGATAAAAAGCCAGAGGAAGAAGATAAAGATAAGGATGGCGTTAACGATAAATTAGAAGAAAAAGAAAGCGGTAAAGCCGTCGCAGAGAAAGCGGCTAAAGTAGAAAAAACTGCTGTGAATATTCAAAAACATACTGCTCAAGGTAAGCATTCTAAAAATGTTACTCCGGTTCGTAAGGTTTTGAAATAAGTTTTTAAGTTAGTTTAGTTTTAGTTTTTTATGAAATATATTAGAAAAGAGTTGCGTAAATGTTCTGATATTGATAGAGCGAAGAATTGTCAAAGATTTTTTAAAACGGGCTCAGGTCAGTATGGCGAAGGCGATATTTTTATTGGAGTTACTACTCCCGATATAAGAAAAATTGTTAAAAATTCTGTTAGTCGTGTTAATTTAAAAAATGTTAAAGAGTTGATTAATTCTAAAATACACGAAGAAAGATTAACTGGAGTTTTAATTTTAGTTGAGATGTTTAAAAAAAGCCAGAAGGAAATATATGATTTTTATTTAGAAAATTCTAAGGGTGTAAATAATTGGGATTTGGTTGATTTATCAGCCCCTAAAATTGTTGGAACCTTTTTGTTGGATAAATCAGATAGGAATATCTTATACAAACTTGCCACTTCTAAGAATTTGTGGGATAAGCGAATAAGTATTGTTTCTACTTATGCATTTATTCGAGCTGGAGAGTTTAAAGATACATTAAAAATTTCTAAAATATTGCTTAAAGATTCTCATGATTTGATACATAAGGCTGTTGGCTGGATGCTTAGGGAAGTTGGAAAGAGAGATGCAGAAATTCTAAAGAAATTTTTGAGAGATAATTATAACGAGTTATCCAGAACAACTTTGAGATATGCTATTGAAAGATTTCCAGAGGATTTAAGAAAGGAATATCTGTTGGGTAAATATGAAAGAAATTAAAGATTTATTGAATTTTAGTTTGATTAATATAGATAAGCCAGCTGGCCCTACATCCTATTCCGTTTCGGAATTTTTGAAGCGACAATTAAAATTAAAGAAAACTTCTCACATGGGGACTCTTGATCCTAAAGTTACGGGAGTTTTACCAATTACACTTGGAAGAGCTTGTAAGTTGGCTGATTATTTTATTAAACACGATAAGACTTATGTGGGTATTTTACATACGCATAATGAGCAGGATATTGAGAAGTTGCAAGGTTTGATTGATGAAAATTTTGTTGGTAAGATAAAACAAACACCACCTCATCGCTCAGCGGTGAAAAGAGAGGAAAGAGAGAGGACTGTCTATAATTGGGAGTTTTTAGAAGTGTCAAATGATAAGCGTGATTTTTTATTTGAGTGTAAAGTGGAAGGGGGAACGTATATTAGAAAATTGTGTTCAGACTTGGGAGAGATGATTGGAGGTGCTCATATGGGAGATTTGAGAAGGACTGAAGCAGGAATTTTCGATGAAAGTAGTATAATTAATCTATTTGATTTTAAATCGGCTATTGATAAATATAAAAATGGGAATGAGGAACCTCTTAGGAAGATGTTAGTTCCCGCCGAGATTGCTATTAAAAAGGTTTTACCATTCGTTAACATAGATAAAAAGGCGATTAAAGGTCTTTATATTGGAAAACCGTTATTTAGAGACAGTATAATTAGTGATATTGGTGATATTAAAACTGACGATAGGTTTGCGGTTTTTTGTAAGGATCAATTTATTGGTATTTATAGAAGAACTACAGAAGAAATTATTTTTGGAAGAAGTGAATTTGTGTTTAACTGATATATACTTTAAAAGATAGATTTATTTTTAAGTGGAGTTTTCATGAAATTGTTATGGAAAATGATAATGATGATGTAGAAGGTAGTGAGAATATTAATTCCATTAATCAGGATGATTTTTTGATTGAAGCGAAAGAATTTTTTGAAGTTAATAAGTCGGAAATTGGTAAAGTTGCAAAAGTGGGTAAAAAAGTAGTTGAAATTAGTTTTGAAGATTTTTCGGCACATTCTCCTTCTTTAGCTGAAAATTTAATTGAAAGACCGGAAGAAACTATCCAGTTACTAGAGATTGCACTTGAAGAGTTAGAATGGGCACCAAATGACGCGAGAGTTAGATTTACAAGTATAGAGAAAGGTCAGGAACTTTTTATTCGGCATATTCGTTCTAAACATTTAGGGCGGATGATTTCTATTGAAGGAATTGTTAGACAAGCTTCAGAGGTTCGTCCTTTAGTCACAAATGCAAAATTTGAATGTCCTAGTTGTGGTACAATTATTGCAGTTCTACAAATTGAAAAAAAATTCAAGGAACCAAGTCGTTGTTCTTGTGGTCGTAGAGGAGGATTTAAAGAAATTTCTAAAGACATGGTAGATGCTCAGGTTTTGACTATTGAAGAAGCTTCTGATAATTTGCATGGGGGTGAACAACCAAAACGAATGACTATTTTTCTAAAAGAAGATTTGGTTGATCCTAATATGGAAATGAGGACAACTCCGGGTAGTAGGATTAAACTTGTTGGGATATTGAAAGAGATTGCCATTTCATCTTCAAGCGGGGCCATGTTAACTCGGTTTGATTTGGCAATAGAAGCTAATAATATTATTCCATTAGAAGAAAGTTATGAAGATATTGGAATTAGTGAAGAGGACGAAAGAGCTATTAAAGAATTAGCTGGGAGTCCTGATTTTTTAGAAAAAATGGTTGATAGTATTGCCCCATCTATTTGGGGGCATAAAAATGTTAAGAAAGCTTTGGCCTTTCAGTTATTTGGAGGAGTTAAAAAAACGAGAAGTGATGGTACTAAGATGAGAGGAGATGTGCATGTTTTATTGGTTGGTGATCCTGGTGTTGCAAAATCAGTTATGCTTGGTTTTATTGCTGGAGTTGCTCCGAAGGCTAGATATATTTCTGGTAAATCTTCAACTGCTGCAGGTCTAACTGCGAGTGTTGTAAAAGATGATATATTGAAGGGATGGAGTTTGGAGGCTGGGGCTATGGTTCTTGCGAATAAAGGGATAGTCTGTATTGATGAGTTTGATAAGATGGATGAGGAAGATAGATCTACAATGCATGAAGCTATGGAACAACAAACTATTACAATTACTAAGGCAACTGTTCAAGCTACCTTGCGTTCTCAGACGTCGGTATTAGCAGCTGCCAATCCCAAATTTGGACGATTTGATCCGTTGCAATCTATTCCAAAACAGGTTAATTTAGCCCCATCTTTACTTTCTCGTTTTGATTGTATTTTTATTATGAGGGACATTCCTGGAAGAGATAGTGATGAGGCTATTGCGAATCATGTTTTGATGGAACATAGACAAGTTGCCAAACACGATGTGATTGATAACGATTTATTGAAGAAATATATTTCTTATTCTAAGAAAAAATACGATCCAGTTTTAAGTGAGGAAGCCGTGAAAGTTATGAAAGATTTTTATGTTGGACTTAGAAATATGCCCCAGATTGGAGATGGACCTAGTAAACCAATTCCTATAGGTGCTAGACAGTTGGAAGCTATAGTCAGGTTGTCGGAAGCTCACGCTAGAATGCGTTTATCTAAGGAGGTTGAAGTGAAAGATGCGGTTGCCGCGGTTGATTTAGTTAGAAGTTATTTAATGCAAGTTGGTTACGATAAAGATACTAAGACTTTTGATGTTGATAGAATTACTGGAAATCCGGCTTCAGCAAGAAACAAAATCCATATTATACAGGATGCTGTAGAGGCTCTTGAGAAAAGGGTTGGAAAAAGAATCCCGTTAGAAGAATTGAATAAATTTCTTGATGGTAAGATGAAACAATCTGAGATTGATGAAGCTGTGGGTAAATTATTAGCTTCCGGAGATTTGTTTAGACCTACTCGTGGTTTTATTAGTCAGGCTAGATAAAATCGAAAAAGTTCCCTAAAAATGTTGTTGCATAGACCCCTGAGGGTAGAGTAAATTCTAACATGATTTTTTTGGAGCCTTCGAATTCTTCGTCATCTAATGTTTCTATTTTTATGTCTTTGACTTCAACTACTGCTTTCCTAAAAGAACCTTTCATTCTTAAATAAGATATTTCTTTTATATCGAAATCTTCTAATTTTAGGTTATGGTTTTCTAGAGTTTGTTGTTCTATTTCTCCTAATCTTCCATCGTAGAATCTGGTTTTGTATCCAACTAGTAAACAGCTAGTTTGCCCCTTTTTTGTAAAATCTAAATTTTCAGAGAGTGCTTGCCCCAAGATGTCGTTAAATATCTTTGACTGTACGGCATTTACATACATTAGCATATTTTTTCTATCTACTTTTTTTATGGCTCCTAGATAGTCTCCCCGGTTTCTTTCTAAATAATATTTCATATATTCTCCTTGGCGCTGATTATCTTCAAATATTTTTTTAACAGCTTCTTTAAATTTTCTTTTGAGGATTAATTTTCCTATATCTACATTATTATTTTTTGTTCCGAATCTTTGTGGCCCAAAGTAGTTTGGAAACCATTCCAGATTTCTAATATGTTTTATTATCCCCATGGCATCCTTCTTACTTATATCTCTTAAAATTATTTTGAAGTGATTTGCTTCAAGATATCCCATTTTAATTTTTCTTTTATTCCATTTAAAATTCTTTAAAATTATTTTAGGATGGTTGAATGATTTTATCTTCTCTAAATCAGGATTAGTTATAGAAATTCTTTGTGATGTCCATGCTCTTTTGTCTTTAGTTCCAGCATATCCTATCTCATCATTTCTTTTATTTAAGATTAGTGAGATATCTTTTATTGTAGAGAAGTGGTCTAAATCCTGTTTTTCCATTTCGCAACATAAGAATTCTTTTGGGGAAGATAAGTCCAGATTTTCTAAATTTGTGTTTAGATTTGGATTAAAATTTTCTGATATTTTAGTTTCCCACTTTTCTCCTACTTCTTCCACTATAAAATCTTCAACTTTATGCTTAAGTTTCGCAGGAATAATATCTATATCTTTCATAAAAATAAAAGAAAACTAGAGTATAAAAATCAATCACCCTTTACTTGGTCGCTCATAAAAAATACTTTATTGGAATTTGTCTCGTGTATTTTACCTTCTTTTTCAAAAACTGTTAATGCGTTAGGTAGAACAAATTTCCCAACAATTCCTACCTTTGAATATACAATATAGTTAAACAATCTCTCCTCTCCTGCATTTAAGTCTCCAATATTCCAATGTAATCTTCTGCTCGCTGCATCTATCTTATCTGGTTTAACTATTCCAAATTTATTATAGATTTTTACCATAGCTGGAATTTTATCTATCAATGTTACATTTTCGATGTCCTTTTTTGCCTTAACAGAGATTTGAATCTTTAATGCAAATTGGTTGTTTTTTGTTTTTACATGCGACACAGATTTTTTTATTTCTATTTTGGATTCTGAAAATCTCTTGAATCCTAATAGCGTTAATATAGAAACAATTATTATAAGAAACGGTAGAATATAGTTTGTTTTTGCTTTTATTACATATGCTTCTGCTGGGGCCAATTTTTCTTTTATCCACGTATATTGAATCACTGCACCTTTTCTTTCTATCAGTGTTGGTTCGATATTAAAACTTGTAAAAAGTCTAGAGAAAATATTTCTTTTTGTGTTTATTTGAATATCTTCTAGAACATTTCCGGAATTTACTTTCATAATGGTTTCGGTCTTAATTAAGAATCCTGATTTATCTTCTGTGGAGGTTATGTCTTTTTTCTCTCCAAGATAAAGAGTCCCATCAATTTTTTTTGTTCCTATTTTTGTTCGAAATACCGATTCTATAACATAAACTCCAGCCTTTGTTTTTCTCATCTTGTTTTCGTCTACATCTACTGTTATTTCTAATTTTTCATTTGGTTTTATACTAAATGTTTTTTCGGTTTCAAAGAGGATTGATGAAAATTTTGCAGAAAGATTGTCTAGTTGAACTGGTTCTTTATTCTGAATATAAAATGAGATTTTCCCAGAAGTTGGTTCAATAGAATCTGAACTTATTTCTATTACATCTTCTAAATTCATCAGATTAATTACTATTTTCTCGTCTGTTTTTTCGAAGCCTCTATGATTTAGTGTGTAAGCGAAAGTATAATATCCTTCTATTTCTCTTAAATTCTTTGTCGGAGCTATAGTAAATTCTTTTTGAAAAGGGTCTTCGTTTATGTAAAACATCTCAGAAGGTTGAATCGAGACATCGGCTAAAGTGTATAAATTATATAGTCCCCCAGATGCATTTTCAATTTTCAGGTTTAATTTTATTGAATTTTCTAAATCTCGTACAATAATATTTGTGTCATATTCTGCAGACATTTCTAGAGCTGAGATTGTGCTTAGAAAAAACATCCCCATAATTAAGAATAGTATTGACTTTTTCATATAATAAAATATAGAAATTATTTTATAAGCATTGTTGTTGTTTAATGATGGTGTTAAACTAACGGGCTGGAATTCTTAAAAATTCTTTTGTATCACTTATTAGTATTTTTGTTTCATCTTCGAGATCATCTTCGTATTCTTTTACGGTTTTTCTTATAATGTGTTTCTCATAAACAGATCTCATAAATTTTAAAAGAGGGTTATCTTCCCACCTTTTTTCATAATCTTTTATTATTGTTCCTCTAAAAACTATTTCTATCTCTCCTTTGTTTGTTTTAACTTTTTTCCCATCAATTTCTACTTCGACATCTTGCATTCCTAAGATATGCCAATCTAGTTTAATTTGGTATTTGAAATAATCTGTAATTTTTCTTTCTGCGGTCCATCTTATAATTATTTCTTTACCGTTTCCCTGAAGTTTTTCATTATAGAGGTCTTCAGTTAACTTATAATCTTCGTCTTTAAACCAATCGAATAACATATCATAAAGATCTGTGTATTTCCAATGACCTGTTTGCTTCATCTTTTCCCTGTATACTTCTTTTTTTTGTACCATCTTAATATTTAATAGAAATAGATTATATAAACATTATCTTTTATTGTAGCAGGTTCCACATAACCACTGAGCCTCATCGTGATATAAAAGTTCAAATTCTCCACACTCTTCACATATTCCCTGTTTTCTTGGAGCGTTTATATTACTTCTGTTGAGTTTCTCAGTTTCTTCTTTAATTTTGAATGTTTCTGTTATCATTTCAAATAAACCTGGGTCAATTTTTAAGACGTCTTTTATGGTTAAAAATCCTATTAGCTTTCCATTCTCTACTACAGGAAGACGTTTAACTTTCTTCTTTTTGAACTTTTCCATTGCGTCAGTTATATCTGCATTTGGTCTTATAGTAACGACTTTCCTTTTCATTAAATCCTTAACTTTGATATTTTTAAGCTCAGCTTTTGATTTTTTTACAATTGCCCATATAATATCTTTTTCTGTCAAAAGCCCTTTTAATTTTCCGTTATCTTGTATAATAAGGCTACCAACTCTTTTCTTAACCATAGTTTGAGCACATTTTTTTAAATCTGTGTCTGGACTAACGTGGATGAAATTCCTTGTCATCAAATCTCCAACTTTTACACCGGTATTCATATTTACATTAGGTGATATATGTTTAAATATATTTAGTAGCATTTTACGATGACAGTTTGAGCCTAGTCAATCACAATAATCCTTATAAAGAATTTTAGTGATTTTTGGATATGGATGAAGGAGTTGTATCAGATGATGGGCAAAGGACGCTTGGGAGAGATGCACAACGGAATAATATTTTAGCGGCTCGTGTTGTAGCTGAGACGGTGAAAACTACTTTAGGTCCGAAAGGAATGGATAAAATGCTTGTTGATAGGGTTGGAAATATTGTGGTTACAAATGATGGCGTGACTATTTTGGAAGAGATGGATATAGAACATCCTGCGGCCAAGATGATTGTTGAAATTGCAAAGACACAAGAGAAGGAAGTTGGGGATGGAACTACTACGGCTGTAATGTTAGCTGGGAAATTGTTAGAAAACGCTGAAAAACTTTTGGATATGAAGATTCATCCTACTATTATTACACGAGGTTATAGATGGGCGGAGGAGAAAGCTCAAGAAATTTTGAAAGATTTAGCCATAGAAATCAGCTCTAAAGAAGAATTGATGAAAGTTACCCAAACTGCCATGACAGGTAAAGGTGTAGAATATCTAAGAGAAAAATTTGGTAAAATAGTTGTAGAAGCTGTCGATATTGTTGCCGAGAATGGCCATGTAGATTTAAATGATATTAAAATAGAAAAGCAGAAAGGAAGATCAATTGAAGATTCTGAGCTTATTAAGGGGATTGTTTTAGATAAAGAACGAATTAATTTAGAAATGCCCGTTCGTGTTGATGAAGCGAAGATAGCTCTAATTGAAGAAGCTTTGGAGATTCATGGTCCTGAAACTGAAGCAAAAATTGCGGTTTCTACTCCAGAACAATTGCAGAGCTTTCTAAATCAAGAAGATTCAATTTTAAGGGAAAAAGTGGATAAGATTAAAGCATCTGGAGCAAATGTTCTTTTCGTTCAAAAAGGTGTTGATGAATTAGTACAATATTATTTAGCTAAGGCTGGAATTTATTCTGTACGTAGAGTTCCGAAATCAGATATGCAAAATTTAGCAAAAGCTACTGGTGGAAGGATTGTTTCCAAATTGAATGAGATTAATGAGAGCGATTTGGGTTATGCTGAATATGTTGAAGAGCGAAAAGATAGCGAGGGTGGTATGACCTATGTAATGGGTTGTAAAAATCCTAAAGCGCTTACTATTCTAATTAGAGGCAGTACGGAACATGTTCTCGATGAAGTTGAGCGTGCGGTTCATGACGCTCTAGGGGACGTTGCTGTTACCTTAAAAGATTCCAAAGTTGTTCCCGGAGGAGGTGCAATTGAAATTGAGTTATCTAAAAGATTGACAGAATTTGCGCATACTCTTAATGGGAGAGAAAGATTGGCTGTTGAACAATTTGCGTCTACTATGGAATTTATTGCGACAACTTTAGCTGAAAATGCTGGGATGGACCCAATTGATGTTTTAACAGAATTAAGAGCTGCTCATGATGCGGGTATGAAAAATGCAGGATTAAATTTATTCACCGGTAAAATAGAGGATAATTTAGTTAATGGAATTATTGAACCATTAAGGGTAAAAACTCAAGCGATTGCTTCGGCAGCAGAAGTTGCGATCATGATTCTAAGAATTGATGATGTTATTGCTGCAAAGAAGACGGTTGGTAATCCTGGAAAGTTAGGTGGAATGGCTGGATATGATTAGAGGACCTTGAAAAATTCTATTATTGTTTATGGAAATGTTTAAATAAATTAAAAGTGAATAAAATCTATGAATAAAGTCGTGATAAGTTTTGTAATGGTCTTACTGATTCTAACGGCCAGTGTATTTGCTGGTCCTAAGGATATAAGAGAGGATATTAAAGATCATATTAAAAAAGAAAAAGGTGTGAGTTTAGAAGATAAAGATATAGCAGAGGTTAATTTTACTGATTTACCCGAAGCTGTAGATATAGAAAAGATTAGAGATACAAATATTGTTATTTATGAAGTTAATTATAGTGATAAGCCGCTTTTTGTAATAACATCTTCAAGTGAGTTATTTCAGGAAGAAGTTGTACCGACATATGATACAAGGTTATTATTACAGTTCGGATCCAGCGGATCTACCCAAAAATCAGATTTTCTTAATATGGCTAATGGTGTCCAGGGTAGCTTAGAAAAGGGATATGTAATGCTAAGGGATGGAAGTATAACTGGAATTGCAACAAACCTAGAAATCATGAACTCTGCTAAAGGAGAACAGGTAGAAATTATAATATATAAGAATGGGGAGCAGGTAGGATTTAGGAATGCTTTGAACACTGATTCTGTAGGAGTGAAGGTAGATTATGATATTCAATCAAAAGGAATTGTAAACTTTAAAGCAGGAGACGTTATTTCGGTTTATGTAGATTCTGACAAAGGCACTAGTTGGAGTGATGTCACAACTACAATTGAAATAACTAATTAAAATGAAAGAAAAAACTAATTTAAAATCTAAGAGAAAATATCTTATAGCCTTTGGTGTTGTATTAGTTATTGCTTTGGGGATAATCTTTTTCCAAGCTAATTTTTCTGGTAATGTTGTTTTAAATTTAGATGCCGACTATCTTGAAGGAGAAAATTTAGATGGAGTGCTTAGGTTGTCTTTAAATAATGGAGAGTTTATTCCCGCATCTTCCTTAGTTGTGTTTGAGAATTCTGAACAGCGAATAGAATTTGTTTTAGAAGATATTATTTCTGAGGACCCTATTGACGGAAAATATTATATTCAGACTAGAAATCTTTCTGGAGAGGGAATGGGGTATGGAGCAATTGGAAATAAAAAAACTTATCCTGAACTTTCTTTTGTGTTTAATGTATATTCTGAATCTGAAATAATCAAAGAAGATGAGTCTGCTGATATAGGAGGGGATGTTGAGAGTATTCCTGAAGAAATAATTGATTCAGGTGAAGAAATAGTAGACGAACCTGTTAGTAAAAATGAAACCGAGATTATTGAATCTGTAAATGGAACTGTAGAGACTATAGAACCTTCAGAGGTATTTGAATCTAATGAGTCAGAAAAAGAAATTATAGAGATTACAGAAGAAATAATAGAAAAAGGTGTTGAGAATAGTGAACCTGTGATTGAGTCAGAAATTATAGAAGATGCTCCAGAGGCTGATGTAGAGCCCATTGAAGATATCCCAGAAGTCGAACCAAAACCTGCAGATGAACCCGAAGCTAGCGAGGAAACTCTAGAAGAACCAAAGGAAGCTCCTACTGAGCCCGAAGAACCTTCGATTATAGAGAAAGCTGCTGACGCAATTGCTATGAGTTTTGCCTCTCTTTTAGGTAGAACATCAATTACTGGGCAGGTAACTTTAGATTTAGAGACAAGTGTTACCGGAGTGGTATCTGAGACTTTATTTAGTTATGATTTGAAATCGGGACAAACCGCAGAGCTGTTACCAGGTAGTGTAAAATATGGCAATTTAACTCTTGATGATGACAGTATAAGTTTTGAAGTTAATAATGGAAAGGTTAGTGTCTCTAGCAATTATTTTGAAAGTGAAGAGGGATATGGTGAAGTTTACTTAGGAGATGGTTTCCAGGTTTTTGAAATTAATCTTTCTGTTATTGGATTGAATTTTAGCAAAGGAGATTTAAATATAAATTTTGTTTATAATGAGGAAGAAGTTATTTCTTTATCTACTGTTCTCCAAGAGGGAAAAATCGAAGATGCTAATGAAGTAGCTTTGGTAGAACCTATTATAATTTCTTCAGAAAATCTCACAGGGGACGAATTACTAATTTTATTTAAGAGATTTAGAAATGTCTCGGTTGAGACTACTCAATCTGAAGTGATAGACGGGAGATTAATAAGAAATTATAAAATTGGAGATTATGAGTTAATATCTTCTTATGATTATGATATGGGAATTACGGATTCTTTAAGAGCTCAAATGGAGAGAGATAAGATTAATTTTTTAAGAGATTTGGCTAAATCTATATCAGAGGAAGAGGTTTTTTCCGAAGAGGTAGAAGAATTTCTTGTAGTATCTAATTTTTAAGTTTGTATATTTTTAGAAACGAAGACTTTTTAAATTGAAATGATTTAAATAGTTTATATTATTGGTAGTATAAGGAGGTTAAAATGAAAAAAATAGTTATAATGGTGGTCATCTTGTCAGTTCTATTGGTTGGAGCTGTGGGGTACATCGGATTTAATTTCTATTCTAATGCTAGATATTCTCAACAGGTCGGGATTTATAATCAAGGGTATAATGTAGGTGCAGGAGAAACAATTGCACAGATTGTAGAATTAGCGTCTACATGTCAAGTAGTTCCAATCCCAGTAAGTGAGAATCAAAGTATAGAAATGATTGCTGTTGCATGTTTACAACAACCAGCAGCTTAATAATATCCAGTTCTAAATATTTATAAATTAGAATTGTTTGGTTGAGTCATGAAGGGAAGTGAATATTTTTTTATTATTGCGGGTTTATTATTGGTCGTAGTAGTTGCTTCGGCGTCTAGTAGTGAAAATTATAATAATACCTATTTGGTTACAGATTTAGGAGGGAGTCTCAGTTCTGAGACTTCCAATAATAGTATAGTTGGAGGAATTGTTTCTGGAGACCTAAGTTCGGATAATTATACTAATCAGCTTGGAGTTTTTTATGGATTGAACGTTGTGCCGGATAATCCAATAGTTTTTTTAAATACTTCGAGTGGGAATAATGTAACTTCCAATGATCTTTTGTGTAATGCGGTTGTTCATGACGACGATGGAGATATTTTAACAGTTTCTGTAAACTGGTATTTGAATAATTCCTTAAATTTAAGTGTTGAATATCCTGGAGTTGCAGATGGTACGAGCTTTAGTGCGATTCTTGATTCTAGTAACACTACTAAAAATGATGTATGGAATTGTGGCATGAAGCTTAATGATGGAAGTAGGGATAGTTCTTGGGTTAACGCATCTAATTTAACGATTCTTAATTCCTTGCCTGTCGTGACTTTATTTTCTCCCTCGGATAATTCAGCTACTACAAATAGAACTCCATTATTTAATTGGACCGCTATTGATTTAGATGGGGATATTTTGACCTATGATATTAACATAACACCTTATTCTGGAGACAATCCTTCGGTTCTTGATGTTAGATATGAAACTGGTTTGAATGATTTGAACTTTGTACCTTCTCCTGATTTATTATTACTATACGACAACGGTTATCATTATAGGTGGAAAGTTCGAGCAAATGATGGAGATGATTATGGAGAATGGACAGACCAGTGGTCAATTGATATATTATCAGAGGTTAGTATTATTCTTACCGTAGACAATATCTATTTTGGTGATTTACTTATAGGAGAGTCAAATAGCACAGAAGAAGGGATTGCACCTTTTGAAATAGAAAATAACGGAAATTCTTTTGTAAATGTGAGTGCGAATGCTTCCTCTCTATGGGAAACAGAAACTAGTGCTAGTGAATATTATCAATTCAAAATAGACAATATTACTGGAGAAGAAGGCTCTTTTAATTGGCCAGGCTCTAAAACAAATTGGTTTAATGTTCCTTTAACGGGATTTGTCGTTGCTGTTAATCAATTAAATTATACTGATGCTACAGATAGTGCTGAAATTGATATTAATATAACAGTTCCTTCCAGTGAGGATCCTGGAATTAAATCTTCATCTATTGTATTCTTGGCGGAGTTATCAGAATAATGGTAAATAAAATAATGTTAAAAATTGATTTGTTTTTAATCATAGGTAGTTTAGTAGTTTTGATTTTCTTGGTAGGATATGTTAGTCCATTGGTAATTTCTCCACTGGATAATTATGAAAGTTCTGAAGGGAATATTCTTTTTTTAATAGAAAAAGCAGATAAATTAGTTATTGATGACAATTCCGAATTTACAAGTCCCGATGAGTATAATGTAGAAGACGGATTAAAAATTGATTTGGAACCCGGTCAATACTATTGGAAGGCTGTTGGAGTTTTGGGCAGTAAAGTTAGAAGTTTAACTGTCGAATCTTTAGTTAATTTAGAGTTAAGAAAAGTCGATGGTGAAAGTTATGAAGTGATTAATTCTGGGAATACTAGATTGAATGTTGATGTTTATGATGGAGTGGAATTGGTTGATAAAATTAAATTAGAGACAGATGAAGGATTGGAATCACAAGGAACTAAATTTGTAGGAGAGATGAAATGAAAAAATTAATTTATTTGTTAATTTGTATTTTTATGATTAGTTCGGTTTATGCTCTTGGTGTTAGTCCTGGACGAGTTACTATTGACTTTGAAGCAGGAGCTCAAAAAGCTGTTAATTTTGAAGTTATCAACTCTAAAGGTGAAGATATTGAGCTTAGCTTGTCTGTAGATGGGGATATATCCGAGTATATAAGTATTGGATCCAAAGAAATTTCTATATCTTCTTCGGAAGAGTCAAAAGTTTTTAGTTATAATCTTAATTTCCCAGATAGTCTTGAGCCCGGTATTCATAAAGGTAGAATAGTTATTACAGAAGCCCCAAAAGAGAGTGATAGCGGAGATTCTCATGTTGCTGCTAGATTGGCGGTTGCTACGCAGGTGTATATTAAAGTTCCTTATTTTGGTAAATATGCAACTTCTGAAATGGTTATTCATGATGCTGACGAAGGAGAAGATGCTGAATTTATTTTTTCTGTATCTAATGAAGGGACATTTGATTTAGATTCGGTAAGAGCCGAGGTGGATGTTTATAATTCTCTAGATGAACAAGTTAGTAGTTTTAATACGGAGCCAATCTCTATTTTAAGTGGAGAAAGAAGAGAGCTTATATATGATTGGAGAGCAGATGTTCCAATTGGAGAGTATAGGGCTGTGGCTACAGTAATTTATGATGGAGAGGTAGTAAATCTTGAAGGAACTTTTAGTGTTGGAAGCAGAGATTTAGAATTAAAAGATATTAGTGTTAATGATTTCTCCTTAGGAGAAATTGTAAAGTTAGAAATGCTTATTGAGAGTAAGTGGAGTGAACCTATTGAAGGGGCATACGTGGAGACACAGATTAAAAATGATAAAGGAGAGGTTGTATCTATCTTTGAATCAGCTGCTCATGCTATTGAACCTTTATCTGAGAGAGTGTTTATCTCTTATTGGGATACAGAAGATGTGGATTCCGGAGATTATGATGCTAAAGTTTCTATCAATTATGGTGAAAAAAGTTCCAGTAAGAATTTGGAGTTTCAAGTGAGAAATAATAAATTGACTGTTATTGGACTAGGTTATGTTATATCTAACGGAGACGGCGATTCTGGTAGTTTAGTCACAGTTTTAGTAATTGTAATAGTTTTCCTTGTTTTAGTAAATTTAGTTTGGTTCTTAGTATTAAGAAAAAAAGTAAAAAAATAGGCTCCCTCTTTTGAAAGAGGCGGATTGTAAATCCTAACGTTTTTCTCGCTTGTTCGAAAAAAAGAGGTTCCCTGGCGTCTCGACAAGTACCTTCTGAGGAAGGCAAATCAGAAAACCATATTCTGAATGTTACACATTCAACTTCGTGCTTGTCCGGTGCTTCGTAAAACTTCGCTTTATCGTGCTGTCCAGAGGACTCCTGCACGCGCTCGTTTCGGACTTCACATTGTTTATTATATGTTAATAATTATCTGAAGTTTATCTATTATTAAGACTGGCATTAGAGATTCTCTTTTCCCTGTTTTTTCTGCATGGAATTCTATAAATCCGAATCTTTCCAATGTGTTTATATCTTCTCTGACAGATTTAAAGTCTCTTTCTAGTAATTTTGCTAGGGCATATATTGATTTTGGATGTTTTGATTTTAAAATGTATAAGATTCTAGCTTTTTCGTTGCTTAATAGAGATCTAAGTAGTTTGATGTCGGAGAAATCATGAGGTTTTTTAACTCCAGTCATCTTAGAAGTGAACCTTGTTTTATTTACGTTTACATCTACGTATCTTATTTTTGTTTTTTGTTTTTTTGTTTTTTGTGCCATTTGTATTCTAATTCATATATATGGTAAGTTTGTTTAGATATATAAATCTTATGTTTTTTAGATATGGGTTATTTTGTACCATATATAGATATTGTTTGAAATTTGTGTATAATGTGTTTTTTGTGAAAATGTTATACTTTCTCATGATAACGGAAGCTTTATAAATAAACCTCTGAAAACAGGTATTTTTAAACGAAATCTGTTGAGATGAGCGGGGTAAGCTTTATATAGGGAAAATGAGTGTTGTAGTTATGCGTTATTGTTTATCAATGATGCTGACTAGTCAGTGTTCGTATAGGGACCCTAGTGATGACACTTATAACGCTCCCTAAGTTATAAGACTTGCCAGACTATTAGAAATGTTGAATTCGCATTTGCGAAGCCTTGAAGAAGGCGGCTAAACTAATAGTACTGAAAGGAGGTTTAATAATAATGAAAAAAATATTTAAAAAAGCTATGACAGTTTTGAGTGGAGTTGCTTTAATTGGAATGACTGTAGGTGTGGCTTCTGCCGCTGCTTACCCTGCTCCATTTACAAGTAATACTGCTATCGTTGTTGGTGCTAATGCAGCTCCATCTGATGGTATCGCTGCTTCTCTTATCGCTGCTGATTTAGACGCAAACGCTGTTGTAACTACAACTGCTGGTGGAACTATTACTGGTGAAACTGCAAGTCTTGAAAGTGGTTCAGATCTTCTTTATTTAAATGATGAATTGAATGAAAATGTTCAGACTTTAACTAAAACTGATTTACCTACAGTCTTGGCTGATGGAACTTTTGTAGATGATGCTGGTACTAGCTATGATTATGAACAAACTATTGTCATAGGAACTAGCGCAACTAACAATTTTGCATTTGGTAACACAGATAATGATTTAGATGATCCAGCTTTAATGCTTGAATTATCTAATACTGCTGCAACTGAAGTTTACACATCTACTGTTACTTTCAATAAGGCTATCAATTTTACTTCCTCTAATTCTGAAGGAGAAGAGATTGTTCTTTTTGGAAAAACATACACTGTTGGAACTGCTACTGATAGTAATACTTTGATATTACTTGGTGGTGCTGATGCTGCAACTATTAACGTTGGAGAATCTACAACAATGGTTGTTGATGGAATATCTTATGATGTTTCTTTAGTAGGTTTAAGTTCTGCTACAACTACACAAGCTAGTGTAAGTGTTAATGGAGAGACAAAGACTTTCACACAAGGTCAAACTAAGACTATTGGTGGAATCGATGTATACGTAAAGACCGTTTTCCGAACAGGAGACGATGCTGGATATGCTGAGGTTCAACTTGGTGCTGATAAGTTAACTCTTGAAACAGGTAATGCTGTTCAAACTGGTTCTGATGCTGATGATATAGAAGGAACTTTGGTTACTTTTACTCCATCTTCTGCTACAGGCGTTGAAGCTTTAACTAAGATACAGATTGAAGTTGCTGCTGAAGACAATGATAACAACCATTTAATGGTTGGAGAATCATTTGTTGATTCAGTTTTTGGTAGTTTTATGTTGAATTTTAATAGTGTTGTGAATGGTCCTACATTTACAGACCAGAAAGATACTGGTAGAACTACTCTTGAAATCCAAAAAGGTGGAAATCGAGAACTTCAAGTTGAGCTAACTGATAATGCTGGTAATACGGCTACTATCCCATTTGCATTTGAAACTAATTTAGCTGATGATGATGGTAAAACTATTGAAATTGTAGAAGGTGCTTCTATTGCACAAGATGAATATTTCATCTTAAACAGTGGAAATAATCAACATTTTATGCAAATGACAAAAGTTAATATGGTAGCTGCTACTCTTGCTAATAGCGATGTAGCTATGAAGGATTTAATAAGTGGAACTACTTATACATTCGATAATCATGACTTTAATGCTGGATATTCCGCAACTATCTCTGGGCAAACTTATAACATTACTAATGTTAGTTCTACAGAAATAAAAGTGGTTTCAAGTGATTATGGGATTGGTACAGGTATTACTAATGGTAACGTTGTAGATGTTTTCCCAATGATAGAACTTATCTCTGGTGAAGATACTCGATTTGCTTTTACAGATAGTGTATTGGTTCTTGATGACTTTGTTAATGGTGTCGCAAAGACTGTTACATTGAATTTACCTACTGGAACTCTAGAAATTGCGGCTACTGCTGCTGCAAATGTAACAACTGTTGCTGATGTAAATCTTCCAATTAATACTGGAATTAATACATTAGTTGGAGATGTTTACTATAATGTTTCCTCAACACTTACAGTTGCGAATACAACAGATATTACTGTTGCCATTGCCGCTGCTCCTGCTACAGGAGGTCTTGCTGTAACTACTCCAGGTCTTCTATTTGTAGAGGATGAGGATAAATCTGACGGAACTACAAAGCCAGCTATCCATATAGTTACAACTGATACTGGTGCTAGTGGATATACTACTGTTTCTTCTCCTGTATTCTCAGGAGTTACTGGGGATGCTGATTTCGATACTGAAACATGGGACGATACTGACCTTACAGGTTGGTTGACTAACTATGGTACATACGTATGGAAGGATACTAGTGATTCAAATCAGAATTTTGTTGGTTTGAGTTATGGTGATGCTATGATGTATGCTGAGGTTTCTTTCGCTGAAGGCGAAGTTTCTACAACTACATCTGCTCCAACTGAAGCTGGTGTTATGACTGTTATGGATGACGCTGTGTCATCTGTTGCTGGAAAACATTTAGTTGTTGTTGGTGGTTCTGCTATCAACTCTGTTGCTGCTAGTTTACTTGGCGCTGCTTATAGTGAAGCTGCATTTACATCCGCTACGGGTGTTGCTGCTGGTGAGTTTTTAATCCAATCTTTTGCGAGAGAAGGAAAAACTGCTTTACTAGTTGCAGGTTACAATGCTGCTGATACTGAGAAAGCTGTTACTTACTTGTTAAATAACGACGTTGCTACAACTACTGGTACAAAGCTAAAGGGCACATCTGCTACTGAAGCTACTATAGTTACTGCTTAAGTTAAAACATAAAGAAAAATAATTTATTTTTTATTTTTACTCGCCCTCAAGGGCTCCCGAAAGGGAATCTTTGAGGGCTTTTTTTATGGGCTTTTTTATATGAGAAGATTTTCGGAAATATATTGTATAATCAATAAATACTAACTAATTTTCCTTATGGTACAGAAAGATTTAAAAGCTTATGAGAGTTTTAAAAATAATGAAAATCATAAAGGCTCTGTCAAAAAGTGTGATTAATAAAGAAGGAGAAAAAATAAGTTATGAAAAATTTCTTTTAAATTTGCCGAAAAAAATCGTAGAAGAATCGGGCTTCTTAGGAAAGTCATTGAGGGCAGAAATAAAAGACAGAAAAATTATTTTAAGTCAGGATATTTAGACTTTTTCGATAATGTCGGTTAAATAGGACATAAATTCTTCTGTATCTGCAAAATAATTTGGATAAGCTTTTTCAAGTTCTTTTAGATTTTCAGCCCAGATAAGAACGACGTCACATTTATTATTATTTCTATATTTCTCTTCCTCTTTAGAATAATCTTCCGTTGCTTTCTTAATTCCATTTTCTGTATTTTTATATTGAACAACATTAATCTGTTTCTTTTCTATATCTAATTTTAAAAGAAAAACTGAATCTCTTTTAGCTTCTATGTGTTTCATATAAGATCTCCAAGCTTTCATTTTTTCAAGAACATTTAGTTCATAAGTTAATTTCTTAATTTCTGAATATAGTTCTGATTCATTGGTGGGAGTCCCGTCAACCGTAGGGCATTCCTCCATTATAGCAAAAGCAGAACTCATTAATCTAAAAAAATGTTCCCACTTAGCGTCACCACTACCAAATTTTAATGTTTGTCCAGTAAAAATATCTACAGTCTCAATCGCAGTAGCCCAGATATGTTGTAATTTAGATCTTATTTGAATCTCTATTAGTTTGTTGTTAAATAACTTCCCAACCTTGTTTATACTATAATATTTGTAAACTAGATGAATACTCCTATACCCGTCAGGCTTTGGTTTGTTAATATAGTTTCGCTCCCTTTTTTTTATTCTTTTATGTCTCTGATTGCTCTTAATATAATCTTGAGATAATTTTTTGGCTAATTTTACATCGGACATGACCACTCGACATCCACCAATATCCTGCATTTGAGATAATTTGGTAGAATATCTCTCTAGCTTTCCAGTTAATGATTTAATTCTTTTTAATCTCTGCACACAGATAGCTTCCTTGTCAATTTTTTTAGAGATGTTTTTTAATGTCAGCATTATTATATGCATGGGGTAAGCATGGGATGCTCTCCAATTATGGAATATATCAAAGGCTTCTTTTTCTTTTAAATCTCCTATGTTTTTAAATTTTTTTACTAAAATTTTTCCAGCATTGTCAATTTGTTTTCTCGAATAATTTTCTGGTTTTGTCCACACCATAATTCAAAATAAGCTTTTTATTATTTAAATATATACTTATTTTTATGGTATAGAAATATATTTTATACTTAAAATTATGGTACCGAAAGGCATATAAACGGATAACTGTACTTACTTTTATGGTACCGAAGATAATAACTAAATGCCCATATTATAAGCCTGAGAACATAAAGAAAAATAATTTATTTTTTATTTTTACTCGCCCTCAAGGGCTCCCGAAAGGGAATCTTTGAGGGCTTTTTTTATGCTCTTGAGATAAGATTATAAATTCTGCATGTTATTTAATTTTATGAAATTATTGATTTTGATTTTATTAGTAGTTGGACTTGTTTCTATTGTCGGGGCGAGCTGTGAAGAGGGACAGATAGATATTAATTCGGCGTCGTTGGAAAAGTTAGATGAATTAACTGGGATTGGTCCAGCTTATGCTGGGAGAATTGTTGAGAGTAGACCTTTTGCTTCTGTTGAAGATTTAGTTAAAGTCAAGGGAATTGGAGAGATTACTCTCGGGAAGATTGTAGAACAGGGGCTTGCTTGTGTTGATGGCGAGATAGTCGTGGAAGACGAAGTTGAAGAAAGAGTGATCGAGGATGTTGAAGAAGAAAGTGAGGTTGAAGATGAAGTTATTAAAGAATCTGTGATATCTTTTAGTGATGATACTATTGAGATTGAGACGACGACCAAAATTATTTTATTAAATAGCGAGGAAAAGAAAACAGAAGAGAAGTTAATTTATGTTTCAAAGAATGCAAAAGTCGTTGATTATTTAAGTTATGGGTTTGCAGTGTTTTTAATTTTTATAATTGGCGTTTTGATTTGGGATAAACGAAGTTAAAATAGTAAATAGTAAGGTTTTAAAATAAACTTATATTGTATAAAATATGGTTAGGTCAATAATGATTGTAGAAATGGCTGGACGTCCAGTAGAGCATTTGTCGGCTGCTTTAGAGAAACATATAGGAGTCCTTAGAGATGTTGATGATATAGAAGTTCATTCTATAAAATTAAGTGAGCCTAGAGAAATAGATATGAAGGACCAGGGCTCTAATGATAAAATGTGGACTGCGTTTGCCGAAGCTGATTTTGAGTGTGAAAGTTTTGCTAGACTAAGTGAGACGATGTTTGATTTTATGCCGTCCTCTATAGAAGTTATTGAACCATCTAAAGTGACTCTAAGTATGAAAGAGGCTACTGATTTATTGAATAATATTTCTGGGCGTATGCATAGATATGATGAGGTTGCCAAAATTGCTGGAGCTCGTATGCAACAAATGACTGCACAATTACAAGGAGCTCAAAAAGTTTTGATGGATAAAGATGCTGAGATAGTTAAGTTGAAAAAGAAACCAATTGCTCGTTCTACAAAGCCTAAAGTGAAAAAGCCAGTTAAGAAAAGTAAGAAAGTTTCTAAAAAATAATTAAGACTTTGTTAATGCCCCGCTTATTCTTTTTGTTTCAGGTACTCCCTTCATCCTTTTATCGAATTTTTCAGTAGATTCTTTTATTTGTTCTTTCGGGCTTTTTTGTTTTGTCTTTTTTTGTTTTCTATATAAATAATATCCACCGATGCCTAGAGCCACGAGTATAATTATTCCTATTATCCATCCAAAATTCTTTCCAGGATTATTTTTTGTTGTAGATTCACAGTTCCCAAAGCAACAATATTCTCCATTTTTTGTGAATTTAGCACCTCCTTCACACACTTCTTTTATACTACAAACTATACCTTCCATTTGTTCACAACTATTTTCTGATGGTTCAAAATCTTCCGGGTCGCTTCCTTTTGGTAAGATAAATAATGTTACAGGTATTTGTAATGTAATTTCTTCTGAATCTTGCTCATAAGTTATGTTAATATAATCCCGAATTCCTCCAGAATTTTTTGGAGTAAAAATTATAGTTAGATTCTGAAATTCTCTCGGTTGCATATCTTCTAATTCTCCTAATCTTGCGAATGAAATTTCAGAAGATGTTTTAATATTGATCATATTATCTTCTCCAAAATTTAAAAGTTGGATTACTGCACTGGTTTTATTATCTACGAAAAGTTCTAAAAATAATATTCCTGGATCCGATCTTAAATCAAGTTGAGTTAATGGCGAATTGGAAATTGTATCTGCATCTAAACTTATCATGGGAATTGCAAATTTTTTGTAGGTTGAAATGTCTAGGTAAGAAAAATCTTCTTCTAAATCTAAAGTTATCTCCTGGGTTTCGGATGGTTTTATTGATAAATCTATTTTATTATATTTTATCTCCAGAATATTGGTTCCTGCATTTGTCAATTTTATATTAGCTACATCATTCGTAAAAATAAATCCTGGCTTTATAGTTAAAATTTCCGTTAGATTTTCACCTGTTTTCTTATCTGTTACAATTTTTTCTGTAATATTAAAATTTTTTATTATTATCTCTGTCCCCATTGCTCCGGCTTCCTTGTATGATACATCTTCCAGTTGAATTGAAAAATTCCCTTGCCTTGTAGTATAGAAGTATAGATAGTATATTCCTTCATAAAATAAAACATCTGACTCAAAGAATACTTTTTTTCTTCCTTCATAAAACGAGATATCTTCCACCTTTATCTCTTTTGTAAATTCTCCTGAGGTTGTTATTGTAGCTAATATTGTTTCTCCGGGTTGTATTTCTTCATTTTGGAAGTTAAGTGATGGAGCTGCACTTGCTATAGAAACTGATAATAAAAATAATAAAAATATTGCATTTTTTTTCATAGAGAAGAAAGGAGAATTGTATTAATAAATCTAACTAGACATTTCTTTTAATTTTGAAAAAGTATCTGACATTGCTTTATCTTGATGGCTTGGTCTTTGTCTCATAGGAGCTACAGGTGGCATTGGTCTTCTTACTGGCGGGAATCCTGGTCTTGGTGGCATCCCTGGCCCTGGTCTTATAGGATTTGTTCCTCTTCTGCCTTTACTTTTTTTAGGCTTCTTCTTTAGCTTAGATAGTATTTCCTTTAATTTTGCTCTGTATATATAGCCTATTCCTACTAAAACGATTAAAATTAGTACTACTAATATCCATACCCACCAAAGGGATTCTTCATTTGGATCTTTTGTTTTTGTTCTGCAGCAAACTTCAGATCCCTTACAAGAATAATCTGACATTGGTTCCTGACGATCAGAGCATGAACTCATACAATCATAATAATTTTCTTCGCATTCTGATTTTTCTGATTTTTCTGAAGCTTCTTCACACCCTCCTAAACAACATTCGGATATATCACTTGATTTTTTTGATGTACTTTTACATGTTTCACCAGAACTACATTTCTCTCCTTTGTACTCTGAGCATGTTTTCAAATTTTCTGTTTTACAACATGTATTAAGTGTAGATAATCCGCAAGAATAAGTTCCTCCAAAGTCATCTGAGCTTGGACAATCTGATTTTGGTATACAAAAATATCCAGAACTAGAACAATATGGGATAGTAGAAGATTGCCCATTGATGGATATTCTTCCAGCTCTATTATCTAGTGCCCATAATACTATTGCAGTATCTTTTACGGTTTTCCAGCATCCATTTTCATCTTGGTCAAATAGTAATTGTTCTCTTGCATTTGTTATTTGTGTTGCCGATGAACTTTCCATTGCAATTAGAGCTAGAGCTGTGTCATAATATTTTGTACTTGTCGAACTATCTGCATCCCAGTAACTACCAAGCTGATCTTGATTAGCTATTAGTTGTGTAGCATAATCTTCGTAGTTTGTTAACATATAGATAAATGCCTCTGGCAAATACCTCTCATTTGAATCGGACATTGCTATTAAATAGGGTACAAATTCATCAATATTATGTCCGGTTTTCAGTAGTGCAGTTGTTGCCCATGCAGTTGCTTCATAATTGCAGGATTTTGAACCAAAACATTTTGATTTTATTTGAATGTCATCTGACATACTTCCTTTCCCATAGGTTTTGGTACCTTCTAATACATATAAAGTAGGGGAATTTTTATTTTTGTATAATAAGTTTGCAATAAATTCTTTATTGCATTTAATTGTAAATTTTTCATCATAACATTTTGACCAAACTTCAAACCAAAATTTTGATGAGGTTAAAGTCAAACATCTTCCTGCACTAGAATCTATTTTTTTATCTGCTCCAATAATAATATTATCATAGCTTTTTGAATCATAAGATATCATACATGTTACTTCTTCGTTTGAATCTTGTTGAAGATACCAAACTAATTCTGATGGAGTTTTATTTTGAGTTATTAACCAATTTTCTGATGCTGTTGTATCTTTGCCTGCGTGATTTAATGCTAAAATTGCTATTGCAGTATCTTTAATATTATCCCAGTGATTAAATGTAGATCTATTTTCTAATTCTTCAACACAACTATCAAAAATATTATCTGGTGTTGCTAAAATTGTTAGTGCGACTTCTTGTGTTGTTAATCCAGAACAGCTTTGGGCTTTTGCTTCTAAACAATCAAATCCTTTTTCTATTTGAGCTTCACTTGAATCTGCTAATGTAGTGTCTTCATCCCCTGCAAGAGACAGTGGAACTATTATAAATAATAATAAGAATATTATAGCGAATGCACTGACTTTTTTCATAGAATGATATGGGACTTATTGTTTATAAATATTGGGGAAAATAATTTTTCTAACGCAATTTACATATGATTTGGGTTGCTTTGTTTTTTTGGAGGTTGGATATTATTTCTCATTGCTTGCTTGATTGTATAATTTATTGGATTCTTCATTCCTGGTTCTGGAGGGTTTCTAATCCCGAATTCCTTATAGATTGGTTTATCATAATTTGGAGGTAATCTTTTGTTTTTAATCGACCATAATATTTGAGATTTTATGTATCCTTCTTTTAATGGTTGGTAATTTTTTAGATTCCATTCTTTTATTTTTTCTTTAATAAAATCTTGTGGAAATTCTAAAGAAGTAAAGAAGGATAGTAAAAGTCCAAGTGCTCTTTTTCTCCCATCGGATGGGATACCTTTTAAGATTTTTTTAATAATTGGGGGATACATATTTTCTGTTATTGTTAATCCTTTCATGTTTATACCTTTTCCTTCATATTTTTTTATTTCTTCTTTTGGTTTATTTCTTCTCCCCCACGCTAATGCTTCTGTAAGAAGTTCTTTTGCTTCTTCCGGTTGGCATTCTGGCATGAAGGATTTTGGTTGAATTATTTTTAAGGGGTCCGCATCTGTTGGTTTGAAATTTTGAATTTGATTTTTATTTAAAACAATTGATGCAAATGCCGTTTTTTCATGTAAAGAATATGGCGCTCGAAAGAGATGTCTTGAAGATACCAGGATTACATCAACAGAGTCCTCGGTGGATTTTATTGTGTCTTCTATTTTGAATTCCACTTTGTTTATTCTTCTTTCTCCTCCATAAGAGTTTGATGCTTCTAATTTTGCAGTATTGATTTTACAAACTTCACAGAATTGTATTTCTCTAACTGAAACTCGATTCATTTTTCCATTACAGGTTGGGCATATTATTTGTTTCCTGTTTGATTTCATATGTTCTACCTCTGTTTTACATTTAATATCTGGACAAACATATTTTCCTACTATTTTCTTTTGAGTTGGGTTACCACATTTTGGGCAAAGATGTTCTGATATTAATTCTCCTTTTTCTCTTAACTTCTCTCTGCTTGTAAGACTCAGTATCTCTTTGTTCATTGGCGCACGAATTCGACTAAATATATATCCGGCAATTAGACGTGGCCATTCTGGGAAATTATCTTTTGTTAATTCTCCGTTAACTTCTACTGGAAATGCTTTGAATGGTATAATTATATGGAACCCTTTCCCTCCTGAGTTGTGTAAAAGGATAGGGTAGTTTCCTCCAAAAAATGCTTCTGACTCTTCTACTGAGATATCGAAAACTTCTTGATTGTCTTTTTCTATGATGCTTTTTATTTCTACTGCTCGCGCATCGGAATCAAATAAGGATTCGTAATTTAACACAATCTCTTTTGCTTCTTTGCTGAAAGGTTGAGATGCAGTTGTGTTGAACCAATCTAAAACTTTTCTAATTCTATTTAAATTTGCGCATTTTTTCTTTAATGTCATTTGTTCTGGTCTATGATAATTGAATAATTTTGGTTTTATTTGAGAATATATTTTTCTAAGACCATCTATTGGAAATGTTTGGTCTCTTGGGTATGGAGAGAATTTATTTCTTCCTCTGTGGAATTCTGGAAATAATTCTGATTTTGGAATACATATCATCCAGACGAGACTTCCTTTGAATATATTCCCTTGCGGCATTTTATGTTCTTTTCCTTGTTCCCATGAAAGGGAGCAGGATATTCCGTTTAGCTTACAGAGCCACACGAATTCTTTTATCATTTGCTTTGATACTGATTTAATTGTTATCGTGTATTCTCCGGTTTTGTGTCCGTCTCCTCGAATGTAGCCTCTGAGTAATTCTGTAAATAACTCTTTGTTTAGTCTCCATGCAAAATGTGGGATGTGTTTTTCCTTTTTTTCTCCGCAATTATCTATGAAAAATTTTATCCATTCTTTTGAATGGATAAGAATTTGGGTTGAACCTGTATTTGGATGTCTGATTGATATTTTTCTGTTTGTTATTTTCTTTAAAAGATTAGTGCAGTCTTCTATGTACTCTGCTTCGTTTATATTGAATGTGAATCCTGTTTGATTGATTCTTGTTGTCGTGTGGCCTTCTGCTAGAAAATATCCGATTAATCTCATAAGGTCTTTTGTTATTTTTATTTTACTTGAGAGTTTATTTTTGTTTAGTTCGAAATTATTTTCTATTATTTGTTCATTAAGAGATACGGGGTTCCTGCTTGAATTGTAAGTTATTAAGAAGTCTCCTTTTTTTATTTCTTCTACTCTTTTTTCTTTTATTTTTCCGCTGTCCCATACAAAAACAGAGTGGTGTCTTGTTGCTTTAATGGGGAGTTTGCTTTGGGTATGATAGATTTCGTATAATGTGTCTTTATGTTCAAGGTAATCATAAACTTTTGAGAATACTAACTTTTTGTTTTTGTCTAGTGAGAGCACCTGGATTTTTCTTCCTTGTTTTATTATGTCGATTGCTTCTTTGATTGGTATTAGTTTTATTTTCTCTTCTTCTTGTATTAATATTGGGGTATCTCCTGATACACTAAACTTAATGCCGTAGTTTTTTATTCCGTGCGATTCTAATTCTTTTATAATTAGTTTGGCAGCTATTTTTCCGTAATCTAGGAAAGGGGAGTCAATATCTATTAGAAAGTCCCAGCCTATCTTTATTTTGTTGTATTCTTCCGGAGTCATATCTGTATTGATGTCTAATGGGTTTCCCCAAAGTTCTTCAGAGCAATGGAAAGACGTCGCTCCTTGTTTTGCTGAGTTTAAAATATCGGAAGCATAATCAAAGGTGTCGGGACGTTTTGCGAAAAATTTGTTATTAAAATTAGCTACAGTTTCTCTGTGTTTGCAAAAATCGAACATTGCTTGTTGAATGTCTTTACGAGCATAATGCGAGATAGCTATAGTCTGAACTTTATTAGGCGTTTCTTCGTGATTATCCATAGATTATATGAGTATTTTTTATTAATAAATGATGTGCCTGTCTAGTGCAATAATCTTTAAATAAGCTATAAGGGTTTTTAGGATATGGTATTAAAACTTGACGATCCGAAATTAATTAGTGATGCGGTTTCTGTGATATCTGAGATAGTTTCTGAGGTAAGAATTAAGTTGCTTGAGGACGGAATGTCAATTATTGCGATTGATCCGGCAAATGTGGCGATGGTTATTTTTAAGTTACCAAAGGAGTCATTTTTAGAATATGAAACTAATAATGAAGTTTGGGGAGTTAATATTGATGATTTGAAAAAGATTTTGAAACGAGCGGGTGTTTCTGCTAATGTTGTTCTTGAAGAAGAGAATGGGAAATTGAAAGTTACTATTCTTGATAGAGTTAAACGGATTTTTAATTTGGCTCTAATTGAAATATCTTCAGAAGATAAAGAGATTCCAGAGTTAAATTTTGCCGCTAGAGTTGAAATGAGTGCTAATGATTTATCTCAGGCAGTTGAGGATACATCTGTAGTTGCAGATTCTTGTTCTTTAATTTCTAGTGAAGGAATGTTTGCTGTTGAAGGTTCTGGTAATTTGAATAGTGCTAGAGCGGAATTTTCTGGAGAGAATGTAGAAATTTTTGGTATGGGAAAATCTAAGTATTCTTTAGAATATTTGAAAAAATTTATTAAAGCTACAAAAATCTCGGAACGCGTTGTAGTTAATTTTTCGGATGATTATCCCTTGAGATTAGATTTTCCTGGGGAAAGAATGGGTATTGGATTTGTTTTAGCTCCTAGAGTTGAGAACGATTAGAGGTAAGATTGAAAATTAAAATGGAAATATTTATATAGTAATTTTATTATTAAATATTATATAATGTGATTAAATAATACTATTTAAATTAAATGAAGATTAGAATATCTGCAACAATTAATGAGGAGACTGGAAGCATTTTAGAGGCTTTACTTAAGAGTGGTGAGTTTAGAAATAAATCTCATGTCATTGAAAAAGCCATTGAGTTGCTTATGGAGGTGAAAGGTGATAAAAATAAGGAATGAATCTGACTTTAGGAATTGGTTTAAGAAACATTATCATAAGCTAGGCTTTTCTGAAATAATTAAGTCTAATTCAAATTGTTGCCCTGATTTTGTGATGCTTGAAAAAGGTGTTAATGTAAGGGTTGAATTGGAGGTAAAAAGTTCTAATTTTTATTTACATAATCATTCTATAGATGATGTGGACAAAATTGTTTGTGCGATTAAAGATGTAGAGATTCCTGTTCCTATAATTGAGGTAGATAATGTTGAAGTTATAGGTATAGAGGAGCGTGCACCTTATTCTTTCCCTGAAATTGTTTATCCTCTTTTTAAGAAAGACAAAATTCTCACTACTTCTGAGGTTGCCAAAGCTTTAATGATTAATAATGGAACAGCTCGTAATGCTCTTTTAAATTTAGTCGTTGAGGGCAAAATTAATAGGATGAAAAAAACGGGGGTGACTTTATGGATGATGAAATAGGTCATAACAAGAAAGCTCAGGTAACGATTTTTATTATTGTTGGAATTGTAATAGTTATTGGAGTTCTTTTTACGGTTTATTTTGTGAGAGGTATTAAAGTTGATAGTCCATCGGAGTTGGGGCCTAAAGTTTTTATTGATAAATGTGTTCAGGATGTTGTTGAAGAATCGGTCGGAAAAATGTTAGATAATGGGGGAAAGATAATTCTTTCTCATGCAGTTGGTTATCATGGAAGCGAATATAATTATTTATGTTTTAATGCTAATTATGATGCTCCTTGCTATAATTTATATCCTATGTTAAAAGATAAAATTGAAGATGAAATTTACTTAGATACTAAAGATGCTATTACTAAGTGTTTTGATTCTATGAGAGAAGACTTTGAATTGAGAGGTTATGATATTAATGGTAGTGATACTAAATATTCTGTTAATCTATTGCCCGGCAACGTTAGAGTTAATTTGGAGAAAAAATTTAATGTTTCTAAAGATGGTGCGTCGCAGAGATTTGATAATTTTAATACTAGGATTCCTTCTTCCATCTATGAATTAGTAGGAATAACTAGAGAGGTTTTGAATAGTGAAACTGTTTATTGTGTTTTCGATGCCGCCGCCTATATGTATATATATTCTAAATATAATATTGAAATGACTAGTTATAATAATGATAAGATTTATAGTGTTGGTGACCGTTTAACAGGAGAAAAGTTTAGGTTCGCTGTAAGGGGGTGTGTACCTGATCCAAGTCTTGCATAATGGAAAACAAAAAAATAACAGTAGGTTTTGAATTAATCTTAATAATTATGTCCCTATTTGCATTTCCTTATATAATTAGAGATACTAGTGAAGTCTTTGAAAAATTTGATGAAGAATATACTGAAGCATTATCGGGAAATTCATTAGTTGGAGAAATTCAACCAAAGTTTGATATTGGGGAGTTGGCAATTATTTTTTTAAAGGAATTAAGGAAGCCTATAATACCTGTAGTTTCTGCTAGTGTAGATTTTTCATCAATGGGTTGTTGTGAAGTGAGTAATGAGGATGTATTTTGTTCTCTTATTATAGGAGATAAGTGTAATTTAACTAAAGGGCTTTTTAATCTAGGTGCTATATGTGAAGAATCTTCTTTTTGTGAAGTAGGATGTTGTTATGATAGTACAATTGGTATATACGATGATGGTATTTTGAACAGAAGTTGCGATGAAAACTATAAAGATTACAAATGGGTTAGTGGAAGTTGTTCTAGTATTCCTGGTTCTACGCTTGGCTGTTGTAGTTTAGGTACAATTTTTGATTATAATACAAAAAGAGAATGCGATATTGAATCTGGATTTAGAGGTATCGAAATTACTAATTGGGATGATGGTATAGGTGGATTAGAATGTAAGGAGAAAGCTATAACATATGAAGAGGGTGCATGTGTTTTTTCAGATGGAGATTGTGATTTTGGAACAGAAGAATCGTGTACTGTTGGGGATTTTAGTGAAGGAGTTTTATGTACTAATGAAAATTTAGATACATGGTGTGGGATGAAAAACGAGACTGCATGTAAACCAAATAGATACGAAGTTTATTTTAAAGATACTTGTGGGAATTTTGCTAATGTTTACAATGCTAATAAGGCAGGTGATCAGAATTATTGGAATAACGTGTTAGCTCCTAGTAGTGTTTGTAATAGAGGAAGTGGAACTATTCCTACTTGTGGAAATTGTGATTTTGATGATGGGTTTATTTGTGCTCAGGTAGTTAACTCAAGTGATGAGATGATTCATGGTGATTATTATTGTAATGATTTATCATGCGATTATATTAGTCCTAATGGAACGATTATTAAATATGGTAATGGAGAGTCATGGTGTGATTTTGATAGTACAATTGGAAAAGGAAAAGATCCTGTTGGTTCGAAACATTGGAAATATTCGTGTAATCAGGGAGTTATTGAAGTGGGTGGATGTGGTGATTACAGAGAGAGTGTTTGCGTTGAAAGTAGTTTAGGTGATTTTAGTCATGCAACTTGTAATGTTAATAATTGGAAAAGATGTTTTTTTGTAAACGCTGATGAAGAAGAAGATGCGATGGGTAAGTGTGAAGATATATCGGGATGTTATAAAGAGACCTTTGGTGTAGGACCCACTTTCAACTTCACTGTTTGTTTGCCCGAATATCCAGATGGCAATAATATCAAGATGGAGGTGGATGCTAAATCGGAGGAATTAGTTACTTGTGAAATGGGAGAGGTAACATGTAGTGTTATTCGTGAACCGAAAGAATGGGGAGGATGTAATATTGTTCAAAATGAGGAATGTTTAACTGAAGATTTTGCGAAAGAAATGAATAGGTTTTGCACGAGTCTTGGAGATTGTGGAGGGGCGGCTAATTTTGCAGGAGAGTATGTAAAAAATTTCAATGTAGACACTAATGTTCCTAAAAATGACGATGGAGCTTGGGATGGTGATGATGCAGCTGAGACATTTGGAACTGGAGAAATAAATAGAATAATTGGGTTATCTAAATATCCTAGTACTAAACCAGTGATAGAGATGAATTATGATGATATTGCAAAAGCTATGGGTTTTTCAATTGATTTTATAGAAACTGAAGGAGAATGGAACCCTGAAGGGATTGATCTTGGTGGAGGGCTTTATTTTCTTAGCGGTATAATTGGTTTGGTTACAGGGGGGCATGGACTCACAGCGGGATTGATTGCAACAATCAGTGGTGGTATCCTTGGAGCAATTTCTGGTGTATTTATTGGTGCAATGATTGGAGGACTTATTGCTGATTATTTTGGACTTACCAAGTTCCAGACCGTAGTTCTTATGCTCGGTACGAGTTTATTACTTAGTACAATATTATATTATTCTTTAGCTAATGCATGGAATCTTGGCGGGATGATTCTTTCTCTTATTAGTCTTATTTTAATATTTTTATCTTGGTTATCACATGATTTAGAATCGGAATGCGACCCAATTAATGTTACATTTGATTGTCAATCATGGACTCCTCCTACTAATGATAATAATTGTGATGAATGCAATGGAAATCCATTGAAACCGTGTTCAGAATATAGATGTTCTAGTTTAGGGGCTTGTGAATTAAGAGATGTGGTGACTGGTGATGGTGTCGAATATGGTACCTGCGTCGGTATGGATTGTGATGGGATTATTCCCGTTTTAATTAGTCCTTTACTAGAAGGAGACGAATTGCCTAGTCCTACTGGTATGGCTTATAACGAAAATCCAAATCCATTAACCGGATTTAATATAACATATAATGGAGGATGTATCAATACTGATTATTTATCATTTGGAGTTAATGTTAGCAAGATGGCAAAATGTAAAATCGGACCAGTAGGAACACCTTTTGGAGAAATGACTTCTTTTGGTATAGATGCGTTTAGTTATAAACATGTAGCAACAATTCCAATACCAAAGCCTACTACAGATGAACACGAAGAGGGAGCTTGGACAACAGATGTATCTTTGGAAATTAAATGTCAAGATCCTTGTGGAGAATATAATCCTCTTAAATATACTGTTAAATTTTGTGTAGATGGTAAGGATAGTGGAATGCCTCCTCGGATTATTGATGCACAGCCAAGTTCGGGATCTTTTGTAGGATTCAACGATGTAAAAAAATCGGTTAAAATAATTACAAACGAACCTGCTAATTGTAGCTGGAGTACTACCGAGGCGGTTTATGAAAGTATGACGAACAAAATGAGCTGTAGTAATAATCTTATATATTCAGGTCTGTCAATGGGATACGAATGTGAAGATGAATTTGATGTTTCTGAAACGGAAGATGAAAATATCTATTACATTAGATGTGCAGATCAACCATGGAAAAGTTTAGCAGATAGTAATAAGATGCCTAATAGTTATAAGTATGTGTTAACTAAGCCTGATAAAAAAATTGTAATAGATAGTATTAAACCAAATGAAGATATGGAAAGTGGGAATAGGGTATTTCCTATTGAGTTAGAAGTAAAGACTTCGGGTGGTGGAGATTATCATTCTTGTAAGTATTCGCTATCAGGATATGAAACTATGATTGATTTTAAGAGAGGAGCTGGAAGTTTGGTACATACTCAATCGCTTGATTATATGACTAGTGGAGACCATAAAATTCGTATTAATTGCTCGGATGAAACAGGAGATACTGTGAGTGGAGAGACAGAGTTTATGATTACTTATGATAATAAAGACCCGGAGATTTCGCGAGTTTGGCAATCTGGAAATTCTTTATATATAGTTACCAATGAAGATGCAGAATGTGTTTATACTGATACTAGTTGTGCATATAATTGGGACGATGAGGATGTTATGTCGGTTACGGGTTCTGATAAACATACAATAAGTGTGATTGCCGGAAGAACTTATTATATTAAATGTAAAGATAAATATGAAAATATGTTATCTAACGGAGATTGCTTGGTTGAGGTGCAGGCTATATAGATTTAAGAGTTGAGGACGGAGAATATAAGAATTTATAAATAAAAGATAGTTCAAAGAACTATCATGTTTTTATTTATAAAAACAAAATAAAAGAAGATGGCTAAAATAAATATGGAGAAAAAGGGGCAAGTAACGATTTTCATTATAATGGGGATTGTAATAGTTTCTGCGGTTTTAGTTTTCTTTTTATGGGCTAAGCCAACTTATTTATCAGAAGGTGGGAGAAAATTGAATTTTGAGAATTGTGTTGAAGATGTAGTCGAACAGACTATTAGTGATTTAGAAAAGAATGCTGGGTTTGAAGACCCTAAATTTACTTACAAATATAATGGAGAAGAGTTCGCTTATCTTTGTTATACAAATGAATATTATAAAACATGTACAGTCCAGGTTCCATTTTTGAAAAATAATTTTGATGAACAGATGGAAGCTGCAATTAAAGATAAGGTTAATACTTGTTATTCTAATTCTATTAGCGAATTGGAAGCTCAAGGTTATTCGGTGACTAAAGGGGAAGTTACATATGATGTTTTAATTGAGCCGGGAGTTGTTCGGGTTGAGATTGAAGCTCCTACTGTTGTGGGTTCTTCGAGTTTCGCTAAATTTAATGTTAGAATTAATTCTCCAATTTATGATATGGTTATGCTTTCAACTTCCATCTTACAGTTCGAATCTAGTTATGGAGATTTTGATACGAGTTCTGCAATGCTTTATTATCCTGATTATATTATTGGGAAGATTAAAAGAAGTGATGGGACTACTCTTTATACAGTGGAGAATAAAATTTTCGGAAATAAATTTCAGTTTGCTAGTCGTAGTTTGGCTTGGCCTGCGGGATATGCGATATAAATGGTAAATAGAAAAGCAATTATTGGTTTAGAATTTTTGTTTGTCTTATTATTTGTTATATCAGTTTTGCCTAGTATTTTTGCAGCTGATTCTGTATCTGAAGCTAGTTATTGTTGTGAAAGATCTACTTCTGGGGCGTGGTGTGTTAATGCGCCAGAGGACCAATGTAGTTCTGGTTATAGTGCTGCACCTACATCGTGTGAAACTACTTCATATTGTCAATTAGGAACTTGTTATGAATCAGAAGAAGGAATTTGTATAGAGAATACTCCACAAAAAGTTTGTGAGAATGATGGTGGAACTTGGAGTGAGAAAAGTGTAGAACAACTTCCACAATGTCAATTAGGATGTTGTATAATTGCAGATCAGGCAGCTTTTGTTCCGTTGGTGAGATGTAAAAGATTATCTACATTATTCGGAATTGAAAATAATTATAGAACCGATATAACTGATGAAATGACTTGTATTGCAACTGCTCAATCTCAAGATAAGGGAGCTTGTGTTTATGATGAGGATTTTCAAAAAACTTGTGAGTTTACTACAAGGGGAGAATGTACTGGGGCTGAAGATGCAGAAGGCGGTAAGGTATTTTACAAAGACCTTCTTTGTTCATTTGAGGATTTGGCTACAAATTGTGTAAAGCAAGCTTCTACAACTTGCTATAAAGGAGATGTTTATTGGGTAGATTCTTGTGGAAATTATGAAAATGTTTATTCAAATGATGAAGAAAAAAGTTGGAATAATGGAAGAGTGCTTGAACCTAGTAAAGTTTGTGATCCTAGTAATGGTGACGATAAAACTTGTGGAAATTGTGATTATATGTTGGGAACCCGATGTAGTGAAAGTAGCGGATTTTTTAACTCGGAAGCATTCTGTAAAAAAACTGTGTGTGTAGATAGCAGCAACTCTTCTAGAATAAATGGTGAGTCGTGGTGTGTTAAAGATGAAGGAGCTGGGAATGGAGAGGATAGAGTTGGTTCTAGATATTATAGAGAGCTTTGTGTTGATGGCGAAGTTATAGTTGAGCCGTGTGCAGATTTTAGGAATGAGATTTGTATTGAGAGTTCCACCGAAACAACTATTGGTGATTTTTCTTCGGCGGCCTGTAAAGTGAATAAGTGGCAGGATTGTATTCTTCAAGAAGACGAAGAGGATTGTATAAAAGAATCAAGAGATTGTATTTGGATTGATAATATAATGAATGGTACGGTTATAGGTGCAGAATTATGGTCGATTGAAGATAAAGATGAGCAAGAAGATAAGACAGAAAGTACAATTAAGTCTAAGAGTGGTATTTGTGTGGCTAAAGTTTCTCCTGGATTAGAATTTTGGAAAGAAGGAAATGCACAAGGAATTTGTGCTGTTGCAAATCAGAGATGTGTTGTGACGTATGAAGTTGGAATTATAGGACAAACTGGAGAGTGGAGGACTGCGGATAGTATAAGTGAGGAAGAAGGTAACTTATTTGGATTAAAGAGAAAGGTTATTGAAGGTAGTCAGGATTGTTTGGACGATAATTGGGCGCTTAAGGCTGATCAGGTTTGTTCAGCTATGGGAGATTGTGGTGGTTATGTAAATTATAATAAAGTTTATACCGATGATGGATATAAATGGACGGAAGCAATCTGGGATGCAAATACACTTTGGGAAACTATTTCTTCAATGTGGAAAACTGAATCTAAGAGTTGGAAAGTAGAAGACAAAGAATTTTCTTCTAATGATAAAATCAAAATTAAAGGGGGCTTTGTAGGAATGCTTATGGTTCCAATTATAATAGGAGGGATAAATGAATAATAAAATAATTAGTTTATTATTATTGACGATTATGTTTTTGAGTCCGTTTGCGTTTGCGAATACTGTTTGTGGGGAAGAGAAAGGTGATTGTCCTAATCCTGGAGATACTTGTTTTGGGAATACTTACTCTGGTTATGCATGCTGTTCTTGTGATGGATATTGTAGTGATTGTAATGGATTTTGTGATGGTTCTTGTGAAATTTCTGGAAGGATTTGTCAGCCCGATAATTCTGGTGAATACAAATGTGTTAATGAAGAATCAATAGCTACAGAAACCTCTCCGACCGCTATTTTACCAACTTTAACTAATGAATGGGAAACAGCAAATAAAAATTATGAGGATGCATTAGATGCATATAGGACTTATCTGAATGGGGATTATAATGATGCAGTAGTTAAATGGGGAATACCTAGTGATTTTGTTGATGAGGCTCGAGACATATTAGATAGATTAAGAAAGGAAAAAAATGATGCTAGGGAAATTCTATGGCAAGTTCAGGATGAACAACCAGTGCCCTTAACTACAGAAACTTCTTCAGCCACTGCTTTACAAACTTTAACTGATACTACTGTTGATGTTTCTCGTTATTTGGGGTCAACTTCTACTTCTTTTACCTTGGGTGATCCAGAATTAAAGATTAAAATAGTTGAGACGGATGGAAATGAATATGCATTTGATGCCAATAAAGAAATAGATATTGGTGATACTATAAAAGGAATAGATATTGTATCAGGAAAAGAGATATTTTTGGATATTGATGAGCGTTTTATGAAAATTCTCCATTCTTCTCCAGTTTTAACTGTAGACCCAGAGGATAATACTATAATTAATGAGAAAACTGGATTGCCTCTGACATCAGATTCTGGTTTTCAAAGTGGATATTTGGATACAGATACTGATAATATTGTTCCTGGAGCAAACCCTTCAATTGACGACGAAACAGCACCAGAGGATGAGAAACCAAAAGTACCAGAGGAGGTAGTTGAAACAATATTAAATACGTTTCTTGATGAACCAATTAAAGAATTTTCACAATTTATTACGGATACTAACGGTGTTAATTATTTGGTTAAATCTGGAGAGATTGCAACAGGTGAGACTGTAAAAGTTATGAATATAAAAACTGGCCTTGAAAAAACAATGACAATTATAAATCCAGATACTGCTAAAACCGCAAAATCTATTTTCTCAGATCTAGATGTAGCTAAAGAAATTGCAAAAAGTCCAGAAGCTCTTGCTGCTTTAGGATTGAAAAGTGTAAAAGTTAATGGAGATATTATTACGGCTACTGCCACTGATGGTAGTATTGAAAAAATTAAAGATGGGATAGTCACGGAAATTATTGGTGCTCCTGGGGAAGCAACTTCTGCTATAGGTAAACTTCTTAAAGTGGCTGGAGGTGGTGGATGGGATGCACTTTTTGCTGGGGCTGAATGGGGTGTGGCTGTTTATGGGGGGATTCAAATGGTTGGTCCAATAATAGGACTTACTCAAAGAAATACTGATGCACTTTCTCTTGCTCTTTCTATTTCTACTGGAGTATATAGAGCGGCAACTGTTTTGGATGCAACTGCGGGGACATGGTTAGCAAGTCCTTGGACTTTAGTTGGAGTAAGTGCCATTGTTTTTGCTGCTACTTACAGAGAAGAAGGAACTGATGTTGTTGAGTTTGAATGTATGCCTTGGCAAGCTCCTTCGGGTGGAGATGATTGTGAGATTTGTAATGAAGGCACTTTGCCTTGTTCAGAATACAGATGTAAATCTCTTGGTCAAAATTGCGAAATAGTAAATGCGGGAACTACGGAAGAAAAATGTGTATCTGTTGACCGTGGAGATGTTGGTCCTCCAATTATTAGTCCTAATAAAGAAATGTTAAGTTCTGATTATAAATATTATAATATTATGAGTTCTTCTCCAGGACCTGGATTTGAAATTGTTAATAGCACTGGTGGTTGTTTGAAAGCATTTACTCCTTTGGCTTTTGGAGTTAATACAAATGAACCCGCACAATGTAAAATTGATTTCAATCACACCCGTACATTTGATGAGATGAGGGCTTTTATTGGAGGTAGTAATTTATATTTATACAATCATAGTGAGGAATTCTCCTTACCCAATGTTGCTATTTTAGAAGAATCTCGAGTGAGCTTGGAGAATGGTAAAGATTTGACTTTTTTTATTAGATGTAAAGATCAGGGCGGAAATGAAAACGTGGCTGAATATGCGGTTCGGTTCTGTGTTGATCCTACACCAGACAGCACGGCTCCAAGAATTGAAGCTTCTTCAGTATTAGATGGTGGATGTATTGCTGAAGGTAAAGATAGCTCCGCAGTTGAATTTTATACAAATGAGCCAGCAGAATGTAGATGGAGTAATCATGATCAGGATTATGATAGTATGTTTGGAACTATGATTCGTTCAGGAATGAAACAGTTAAACTCTATGCAGGTGTATAAACATATAGCTAATTTAACTGGTATAGGTAGAGAGGATACAGAATTTTATATCAGATGTAAAGATCAGCCCGAAAAAGAAAAAGAAGGTGATAGAAATAAAATGAGAGAAAGTTTCGAGTTTAGCCTTAGAGGAAGTACGGGATTGAAGACTAGAAATTTAGGGCCAAGTGAAGAAATATTTGGAGTGATTAGTCCAATGCCTATGGAATTGCATGTTGAGACCTTACTTGGATGTGATAATGGACAGGCGGTTTGTTATTATTCTAAGACTTATGATGAAGCAGGATTAGGATATATCCGGTTCTTTGAGACTAGTACTGTAGATGGAATTCATAATCAAAGATTAGATTTGACAGATGGAGATTATAAATATTTTGTCCGTTGTGTTGATGGAGGTGGGAATTTGATTGAAGATACTATTGAATTTGAGTTAGATATCGACCCTAATGAACCAATCATTGCAAGGATATACGAAGAGGCCGAGACGCTTAAACTTGTGACAGTTAGGGAAAGTGATTGTGCATATAGTTTGGATGATTGTGACTTTAGTTTCGAAGAGGGAACCATGATGCCTTATGATAATTCCAAGGTACATCTTATTAATTGGGATGATAGTAAAACATTCTACATTAAGTGTCGTGACGAATTCAGAGAAGCTCCTGTTGAATGTTCAGCAATAGTTCGTCCTATGAAGAATTTTTTGTAGGGTTAGTTTTAAATAATCTTTTTGTCTAGTCAAATTATGAAGGTGATTGCAGTTTTCGTTTTTATGATTTTGTTGTTTAGTAGTGTCTATGCTATTTCTGGGGTAAATCCTAGAAGTCACGAAATTGATTTTGTTCCGAATTATGAAGGTTCTCTTGATTTGAATTTTTTGATAGATGGTGAAAGTGAAGTTGGCTTGTCGGTTAAGGGCTCTCTTTCAGATTATGTTAGTTTAGATAAAGAAAAAATTTCTGGGAGTGAAAAGGTTGTAGCTTTGTTTAAATTTCCCTTAGAGATTGATAGTCCGGGAGAAAACCGTATAAAGATTTTCGCAGGAGATGTCGAAGTTCTTGTGAAAGTTAATGTTCCTTATCCTGAAGAATATATTGAGTTGGATTTGTCTGCTCCAAATATTGATGCTGGAGATTCTAATAATATTATTTTGAAGGCGTATAATAGGGGAATTAAAGAAGTGGTTGTTTATCCGAGTGTCGAAATTTATAGCTTAGACGAATCTAATACAAGAGAATTTGTTGAGATTCTTAAAGCAGATAAAATGGAAATTATTTTTGGAGGATTGGAAACTTTTGAGTTTATAACTAATGACTCTCTATATTTGCCTGGGGATTATGTTGCCGTTGCTTTTGTTAATTATAGCGAGAGTGTTTCTGAGGTGGAAAATTTATTTAGAGTAGGGAATTTTTCTTTGAAGCTTCTTAATTATACTAAAGAGTTTAGAGAAAATAAAGTCGTAAGATTCGAGATTGAAGTAGAGAGTTTGTCTAATAGGAATATAAATGATGTCTTTGTCAAAGTGAAAATTATTGGAGTCGATGACGCTGGATTTGTGGTTCCTGATATTAGATTAAAAGCGTGGAGTTCGGCTACGTTCGTTGGATTTTTAGATACAAGCAAAATTCCAGGTTATGATTTTGATGCAGAAATAATTCTACATTATGGAGAAGGTGTTAGTTCGGAGATTGTTAAGTTAAAAATATTGGAGGGTCCCGATTATGTTCTTTATGGTATCCTCGCTATGTGTATGCTTCTGCTTATATTTTTAGCACGGATACAGAAAAAGTTTATTAAGAAATTTAGAAAGTATAAGAAATAACTTTTTATATCGTGGATTGTTGTATATTTGATGGTGAATAAGAGAGTGTTGGTTGCATCCTTAGTTTTGGTTTTACTAGTATTTGGTTTTGTTGATTTTACATTTTTACATCTTTTCAAATCTTCTTCGAGTGATATAACTGGCAATGTGATTGATACTACAGGAATTATTAATATTGATGTTGATCTCCCTCCAGGAATTATTACTATTCATACTCCTCAGAATGCTGTTTACAACTCAACTGATTATGTTTGCTCGGGGGAAGGATACCCGAAGTGTGATGATTTCAGATATATTCTTCCGTTAAATGTTACCGCTGATTTTACTGTGGATCCTATAGAGGGTTGGAAGTACTCGTTGTATGATTTAGGTCACGGGATTTATATAGAAGAGAATGTCGCCTTCACCCCGAACACAACTATTAATGCTGTAGGTGGAGAGAATAAATTGTATGTTTTTGCTAAAGAGGAAGACGGTGAATGGATAACTGAAAGTGTTGTTTTTACTGTTGAGGTTCCGAACTCTGCGCCTATAATTGGGCCCATTGACGACGAAGTTTATGTTTGTGAGACTAATGCTTTAGACGAGAGATTTAATGCTACGGATATAGATGAAGAAATTTTGACTTATTTTATTATTCCGACGAACCCATTCTATCTTGATTATCTTGGGATGGAAGGACTCAATACTAGTTTGTATAGTATAATTTCTGGAATTCTAACGAAAGATGAATTAGGGGTTTATCCTGAAGTTATCTCCGTCGTTGACACTAAGGGGCTAAGTGATAGCTCTAATTTGAATATTACAGTCATTGAAATTAACAATCCTCCTGTTGCGGAAAATATTGGGGCACAGACGGTTTGGACGCGAGGAGAGAATTCTACTTTCCATGCTTATATGAATGTTACCGACGTAGAAGATGGTGTTTCTTCGGACGAGAATATGACTTTTAATATTAGTTGGGATAATAACGAAGATTTGTTTGATATTAATGTTTCAACTGGTGAGATGAATTATACACCTATAGACGGGCAGCAGGGTGCGGGTAGTTTGACTTATGGATTGACTATCTGCGTTGAAGATAATCCTCTTGAAAATCCTCATGAAAATATTAGTGTTTGTTTTCCTAAAAGTAATGAGTCACAAAGTGCGTGTGATAGTTTTACTATAACTGTGACGGATGAGAATAGGGCGCCTGAGATTACGAACTATACTCCCGAGACTCCTTTTAATATGTCTGGAACATCTACGGCCATTTTCACAGCAACGGTGTTTGATAAAGATGGCACGATTCCCGATATTGATTGGTATGTCAGCGATACGTTGTTTAAACACAACGAGAGTATTTCGAGTGCTGGTTTTAGTCATACTTTTGGATGTGGTGTTTCTGGGGTTTATGAGATAACGGTTATTACCACGGATGGATTGTTGAACGATTCTCAGACTTGGGAAATTGATGTGATTAATGTGAAATGTCCTGACCCACCAAGTTCTGGTGGAGGCGGAGGAGGAGGCGGAGGAGGTAGCTTTGGAGGTTTCTGTAGAGAGAAGTGGGTTTGTGATAATTGGGATGTTTGTCAAAATGTAGCCAGGTCTTTTGCTGCGAAGATGTTGTCTCTGGAAGACTTTTCTTCAACGAGGGAAATTTGTGCTCAAAATGGATATGAAGGAATTGAGTGTGGATATCAGATAACGACATGTAGAGATTTGAATAATTGTAATAATACTATTCCTAAAGAAGTTAAGCCCGAAGAATTTAGAGTCTGTTATTTCACGGAAAATCCTGCCTGTACTGATGGAATTAAAAATTGTCATGATGGCAGTTGTGAGTTATTAATAGATTGTGGTGGGCCATGTGCCGCGTGTGCTAGTTGTTCAGATGGAATGCAAAATCAGGGTGAGTTTGGAATAGATTGTGGTGGCCCGTGTCCTTACGCATGTGAGGCCGAAATTCCAGCCAGAATAAGTAGGTTTATTGTAATCGGATTGTCTATTTTATTGTTGATATTGCTTATTTTTATAATAATTAAGATAATCAAGATTCTAAGATATAGAGTTGCGAAGGCCAAAGAAGCAATAATAACAATAAATTCTTTTACTAAAAACCTAAGAGGAATAAAGGGATTAACCTACGCGGGAACGAAAGTTCAAATTTCGGGGCATGACGCCGAAGAAGTTAAGCGAAAGGTTGAGAATAATGGAAATGCGAAGATAAAAATTCAATATTTAAGTAAGTCCGATAAGGGAAAGTTTAGATTTCCGTCATATAAAGGTTTAGCATAATGGGATTAGATAAATGTCAATAAAGTGATGTAAATAGGAATTTGTTCAGGCCTAATCATTAACTTTATATACTTTTTAAAGTACTTACTTGGTATAAAAGAGGGTTATAGAAAGTATATGGCAGAAATAATTTTTAAGGATAATAGTATTCAGACTGGTCACCGAATTAAGATACCGAAGGCTATTATCGATACGTTGGATTTAAAAGTGAAGCAGAAGATTAGAATTCGTTTTGATGTTGATAAAAAAAGTATGATTGTGGAAGTAGAGGAAAACGAGCAGGAAGACATAGAAATCAAGGCAGAGAGTTTGACGATTAAGGATGGAGATGAAAAATTTAGTATTGATAGTTTGGAAGTTAGTGAAAAGAAAAGGAAACAAAAGAGGATATGATGAGAAATAATTTTAAGATAGAAAAGAATTTGAATAATTTGGGTAGAGGAAACTGGGTTTTGATGTTTGGGTTTTTGGTTGTCGTTTTTAATTTGGGATTTGTTGGAGCTGTTAATTGGAATGATACGAGTATTATTACTTACAATGCAACTGAAGATTCAGTGGAATATTATAATCTAAGCAGTAATTTGGACGGTCCAAATAATGGGAATCTTACTTTTGCTATAGACAGTGATGCTAATGTTACTTGGATTCTTGATAATGGGACAGCGTTAATTTTAGATTATATTGATGTTTCTGAATGGATTTTCTTATCTAATGTTTCTACGGGTAATTTGACTATAAATGCTACGAATAATAATCAAACAGGTTCTTTTACATTTGGGATTCAGTTCGTTGGAGATGGTAGCGATTTAGCACCTTTTACTTTTAACATAACCTCAGTAAACGACCCCCCCATATTTACAGAACTTACCAACGGAGGATTTTATAATTTCACCGAGAATGACGATAATTTAATTATTCAATATAATGCTACAGATGAGGAGGGCGACTGGGACGGGACGGGTTATCCCTTGAATTTTAGTTCTAATATCACTTGGTGTAATTCCTCAATTAATACTACTGATTGTAATAATCTATTCAATCTCAGTTTAGTTGGAAATAATTCTATGAAATTAAATATTAGCCGAACAAATGATTATGTAGGTTATTACAATATGACTTTTTGGGTGAATGATTCAGTTAATCAGACTGAGATAAATGTGACTTTTGAAATAGTAAATGTCAATGATGCTCCGAATATAACTTTTGCTTGTGATAATAATCGGAATATGACTGAAGATGATATAATGAGTTGTTGGGTTAATGCGACAGATATTGATGAGAGTGCTAGTTTGAATTTTTCTATCTTTTCAGATTTGGAGCAGTTTACTTTTAATAATTCTTTGACGACGTATAATTATAGTTGTGCGGGTGGCGGGCAGTGTAATGCTTCGGCGAATGTGACGTTTGTTTTGAATGATTCTGCTGTGGGTAATTGGTCAGTTAATATTAGTGTGACTGATACAGGAGATATAAATACCGTTGGTTGGTTTAATTTTTCTTTTTTCGTAAATAATACTGAAGATTTGGTTTACATAGATGATGTACTCGATTTTGAAGTATCTGGAAATATCTCTAAAACTATAACTGCTTACGATGATGATTTCCTTGTTGATGATTCTCAGTCTGCTGTGAAAGATGAGCAGCTTAATTTTACCTCTAGCAATAGTACGTTTGTTTATTTTATTGAGGGGGTGTCAAATAGGGTTGGCACTTTAAGTAATCTACAGGAGGATGCAGATAATTATCGAGCGGTTACCGCATATATCGATTGGAATGCTATGAATGCTTCTATGGTGGATGGGGAGAATATTACTATTAATATCAGTGTTGTTGATACTACCGGCAATTCGAATTGGACAGAATTTACTATAACTTTTAATAACAATAGTGCTCCGATTTGGAATGCGAGTGCAGACTATAATTTTACAATAGATGAAGATAATTCTAGTTGGGGCGGGGTTAATTTGAGTGATGGGTATGTTAGTGATGTTGATGGGGAAAATATAACTTTTTATTATACTAATGATATGCAATTTGATAATTTTAATTTGAGTAATTCTAGTGGTAGTTGGATAATTAATTTTACCCCTTTAGATGTTGATGTGGGGTATCATGATATAACTCTTTATGCAAGTGATGGCAATGTAAATGTGACGCAGCAATTTAATTTTACTGTGAATAATATTGCAGATACTCCTTCGATTGGTCCATTTGGCGCTAACAACGGAACTATATATGTGGCCATTGTAGAAGGTATTAATTTAGTGGCTACAGAAGACACTGAAATTAATTTTACGTTGGATATTCTTGACGACGATTTTTTAATTCCAGATGGACAAAAAACTTTTTATGATGAATCTATAATGGTAAATGTTACGGCTTGGAATTATAGCAGTATTGAGGTTGATTTATTTAATTTTTCATCTAATGGTGCTGCTTCTGAACATGTTTATTACAATGTAAATTTTACACCTACAGAAGCAGACAATTATATAATTTTTGTTGAGATTACAGATAATTCTTCTGCATCGGTAAATAGAACTTTTTATCTAAATGTGAGTGAAGTTTCTGATGCCCCTGTTCTGATAGAATTTGATAATGAGTCTCTTACGATTCATGATTATATTAATTTCACGGTAAATGCTACTGATGACGAAGATGATGATAATACTCTTAATTATTCTATTGCTAATTTAACCGTAGGTTCCCCAAATCTTACAATTGGAAAACAGAATGGTAGCGTTGAGTTTAATATGAGTTCTAATTCTAGTTATGCGGGAGTTTGGAATTATAGTATTACTGTAACTGATAATGATACCCAGACAGATTCTCAGATTTTTTATCTCTATGTTTATGGGAATGCTACACTGGAATCTCCTGACTTGGATTCTAGTTTTAATTTGACCGAGGAAGTTACGAGCGTTTTGAATTTTACAATTAATCATTCAGTTGCTGATAATTTGACTTACGAATTTTGGATTGATTCGATTACTTGTGCTTATAATGATTCTTCTGATTGTACTTATGGAGATTTAGTTTTGAGAGAAACAACTAGTTCTTTTGGTGATGGAACTGTCTATAACTGGAGCTTTAAACCTAATTATACCGACGAGACTTACGGTAATTATAAGAATTTAACTGTGAGAGTTTATCCTAATGCAACAAATTTTACTTCAACTCAATTGGCTGCGGTTGCAACTAATTTTACTTTTAAGTTAAATATTACTCATACTAATGCGCCACCAGTTGAGTATAATAATTTCACATCTATTTCAGGCTACTATGGAGATACAACTCCGATAAATATTACCTTAACAGATAATTTTAGAGATTATGATTATTTAGATAGTTATTATTTACAAGAGGTTACCTTTACAATTGTTAGTGCTCAAGGAACAAGTAGTGAAATTTATGCCGAAGGGATTGAACCTACTGATAGGCTTTCATCCCCATTTAATAATACAGCAATTCTCGACTGGTCTCTTCAACTTTATGGGAAGGGAGCGTTATCAGAACAACTTACAATTTCTATAAACGATTCTTCTGAGAATGTTACAGGTACACCTTTCATAGCTACTTTCACAGCACCACCAGTAACAGTGGTCACAACTCCTTCTTCTGGTGGAAGCAGTAGTGGTAGTAGTGGTAGAACAAAAATCAAACATTTTTCTATTAAATTAATTATTCCCCGGGATATTGTAATTTCTGATATGAATTATATTGATGTGCCCTTTTCAATTATAAATAATGGGCAGACTGATTTAAGCGGAATTAATTTGAGTAGTCTTGTTAAATTTAATGATAAATTTAATGACGATATAAAGATTTCACTTGGTATTAATTATATAGATATGTTAAAAATTGGTGAGTCGCAAAATTTCACTATGAGGATTTCTGCCGATACACACAAATCTGGAAAATATAGGGCGACTATCGTGGCGGATGTTACAGCCCCTAAATTTTCAGATTGGGGTGAATTTTATATTGAATTGCAAAAAACAAATGAGAGTAAAGCTGAACAACTTTTGATTTTTACAGAGAAACTTATAGCTGAAAATCCTGAATGTTTAGAATTAACAGAGACTCTTCGTATGGCTGAAGCTGAATTTTCAAATGGAGAATTTTCCAATGCTATAGAATTTGCTATGAGAGCTATTGAGTCCTGTGAAGATTCTATTGAAGCTAATGAGCAGATCAGATATCCAGTCGCTGGATTTGTTAAGGATAATTTTTATTATATTTCTTTTTTAACTCTGGCTATTTTTCTGTTCGGGTTTATTTTCTATGTATATAGAAGAGTAAAGTTTAATAAATATAAAGTGGGTGAGTACATATAAGAGATGATGGAAAATACAAAAGATGTGAAACAGTTAATTTTAGAAGTTGAGAAGGAGATTTCTAAGATTGTTGTTGGACAAAGAAAAGTTATTCATGAAATATTAAGAGCAGTTATTTGTAATGGGCATGTTTTAGTTGAAGGTGTTCCTGGTGTTGCTAAGACACTTATTGTTCGTGCTATAGCGAAGGTTCTTGGTGGGGACATGAAGAGAATTCAGTTTACTGTGGATTTATTGCCTACGGATATTACAGGAATCATGAGTTATACTCCCCAGAAAGGATTTGAAGTTATTAAGGGACCGGTGTTTACAAACTTTGTTTTAGCTGATGAAATTAATCGTAGTCCGCCTAAAACTCAGTCCGCTCTTTTAGAAGCTATGCAGGAAAAGCAGGTTACTATTTCTAGAGAAACCTATAATTTACCCAAACCCTTCTTTGTTATGGCTACTCAGAATCCATTAGAAGTTAGTGGGGTATATACTCTTCCTGAAGCGCAGATAGATAGGTTTTTGTTTAAATTATTGATTGGGTATCCTACACCAGAGGAAGAAAAACGTGTTCTAAATAAAAATACTACGATTAACAATTTTGAAGATTTTGAATTAAAAAATATTCTCTCTCCTGAAATAATTATTGAATTGCAGGAGCAGGTGAAGACGGTTTTTACTTCGGATGCTATTGCGGATTATATTGTTGATATTGTTAATGCTACCAGAAACAAAGATTCTAATTATTCAAAATATATTTCTTATGGGGCAAGTCCTAGGGCCTCTATAGCTTTGCATATTGCCGCTAAGGCCGAAGCTCTTATGCAGGGACGTGAATATGTTATGCCCGAGGATGTTGATAAGGTTGTTTATTCTGTTCTAAGACATAGAATTATTTTAAATTATGAGGCTGAAGCTGAGAAAATTACTACGGAAAAAGTCATTAAACATTTTCTTGGTAAGATTAGGGCTCCGTAAATAATGGTTAAATTAAAACTAAAAAAAAAGAATTCTCCAAAAGAGAACGTTGCTTCTGAGAAAGGTAAGTTAAAAATTAATTTTCCTGGAGCTGTTACTCAGCTTGAAGCAGTTTTACATAAATTTTTTGTGAAGAAAATTTTATATGATACAATGTTTCGTGGTAGGGGTTTGGAATTTGAATCATACAGGACGTTTGAATCTTTTGATGACGCAAATATTATTGATTGGAAGGCATCTTTGAGATCTAATAATATTCTTGCTAGAAGATATATTCAAGAAAGAGATTTAGGAATTTATTTTATTGTTGATGTTAGCAATAGTATGCTTTTTGGTTCTGGGAATAAATTAAAGGCTGAACATGCTGCAGAGGTAGTTGGGGCATTAAGTCATTTGATTAGTACCGCTGGAGATAAGGTAGGTTTGGTGATGTTTAATGAAGATGTTGTAAAAATACTTCGTCCTTCCAGTAGTAAAAATCAAATTCATCTTTTTATGAAATTTCTTTCAGACCCAAGTTTATATGGAGGAGGTTTTGATTTAGATAAAGCTATTAAACATGTTCTTACTGTAGTTAAAAAATCTTACACGATTTTTTTTATAGTTTCAGATTTTATCAAAGTAAAAAAGAGTAGCGAAAAATCTCTTAGTTTAATAGGATCTAGATTTGAAACTGTTGCTATTATGGTAAGAGATCCTATGGATGAAAAATTACCAGATATAAAATATCAATTTGCTTTGCAAGATCCTTATTCTCATAGACAGATGGTTATGGATCCAAGTGTTGCATCTGAAGGATATGAGAAATTAGTTGCTCGTCAGAAAGAATTACTGAAAGATGTTTTTAATAGATCTCAAATAGATATGCTCGAATTAATGACAGATAAGCCGTTTGCATATACAACTGCTACTTTTTTAAAATCTAGATCTGCGAAGGGAGGTAGACTTTAATGGGACTCTTGTTTCTTTATCCAAAGTTTTTACTTTTACTTTTATTGGTTCCTTTCTTTGTGTTTTTGTATTTTTTTAGTTTGGCTTACAATAAGAAAAAAGCGATAGTCTTCGCTAATTTTGAAGCTATGGAGAGATTTTATGATTTAGAATTTTTCTCTAAGAATTTTTTGGCGCTTTATATCAACTTAGGAGTTTTAATTTTACTTATTTTGTCTTTAGCTGGAACATCCATTTCATTCAATGCTGATACTAGCTCCTTCTCGTATGTAATTGCTGTAGATGTTTCTGGGAGTATGGCGACTACTGATGTTCTTCCAAATAGACTTGATGCGGCTAAGGTTGAGGCTAAAAACTTTGTTGATTTATTGCCCCTCGGGGTAGAAGTTGGAGTTGTTGGTTTTTCTGGTGATTCCATTGTTTATCAATCCTTAGATACATCTAAGATAAAAACTAAGATGGCTATTGATGAAATAGATTTTGGAAAGGTTCAAGGGACTAATATCTATAATGCATTAATTGGTGCAAATAAACTCTTTGATAATAAACAATTAAAGTCGGTTGTTTTAATTAGCGATGGTCAATTAAATGTCGGAGATGCTCCACAAATTGTTGGTTATATTAATCGAAATAACTTAGTTGTGAATACAATTGCGGTAGGTACGGAAGAGGGTGGTGTTTCAGAACCTAATATTATTTCTAAAGTTGATGAAGATTTTTTAAGATCATTGTCTTTTAATAGTGGCGGGCAGTTCTTTAGAGTGAAAGATATTAAAGAAATGGGAGAATCTTTTGATGCTTTAATAAGCGAAACCCATAAACAAGTTGAGATTGAATTGACGTTTTATTTGTTGTTTGCTGCCGTAATTCTTTTTGCGATTTTATGGGTTCTTTATAATCTGAGATTTAAAGTGGTACCTTAGAATTAAAGTGAACTTTCGTAGAATTTTTCTCTGAATAAATTTCGGTTGACTTTTTCCTTTTGTATTGTATTTTTAAATGGAACTAATTTTTGTAACCATCCACCATTTTCTGGGGACCCACAGATTGCAGAGGCGAAGCGTTTTATTTCTCTTGAGATAGTATTCGAATCATCTAAGATTGAAATTGGAATTTTAGAATGTAAGGCCTCTGCCATCTTTTTATGGTCATTTATTTTTGCAAGTACAGGTATCTCTGATATTTCCTCTATCTCCTTAAGATTGTATTCGTGTTTTGGAGAACGTATTCTGTTTACAACAATTCCTTCTATTGGAGTATCTTGTTCTTTAGCAATTCTCGCCGCCTTTAGAGTTGTTGTTAGTGTTACGTTGTCTGGGGAAGTTACAAGAAAAACTTTGTCTGCAGCTGCAATAACTGGTTTTAACTCCTCATAATTTGGAGAAGAGTCCAAAATTATGAAATCATATCTTGATTTATATTTGTTTAATATTTTTTTTAGTTTAAATGGATCTACCTCGTCATGATAATACATTGAGGCGGGTATAACATCTATTCCATGTGCTTCGTAGATAGCGTTATGCAAGAGTGTCCCACTTAGTGCGTCGTGCAAAGTTAAATCATTCGTTAAATCTAGATAGAGTCCTATATTTGGTGCAGAGAAATTAGCGTCAACTAGAAGTACTTTTTTTCCGAAGTTTTTTGCTAAAGAAGAAGCTGTCTCTAATGCTAATGTGGTTTTACCTACTCCTCCTTTTATAGAAACGAATGCTAGAATGTTAGACATTTTTATCACCTAAGATGAGTAATAATTTGGAATATATAAGGGTTTTGGAGATTACAAGTTTTCAAATTCTATTTCTTTTAAAATTAGTTTTCTTATTATATCCTTTACTTCCTCAATCTTAATTCTTTTTTGTTCTCCGTTATCTCTATTCCTGATCGTGACATCTTGATTTTTTTCAGAATCTCCATCTATTGTTATACAAAAAGGTGTTCCTATTTCATCATTTCTTGCATATCTTCTTCCAATCGAACCTAGTTCATCGTAACCTATATTCCATTCTTTTTTAAGTTCTCCATAAATCTGTTTTGCAATCTTAATTAATACTGCATCTTTCTTTACTAATGGAAGAATTGCAACTTTTGTAGGAGCTAGCTTTGGATTTAATTTTAAAATTATATTTTCTTTCTCTCCAATTGAATATGCGTCTAACATAAAGACCAAGAAAGCTCTTTCAACTCCTAAGGATGGTTCTGTCACTACCATTGGTAAAACTTTTTCCCCTGTAACATTATCCACCATTTCCATAGATTTCTTAGACTTTTCTTGATGAGCAGTTAAATCATAAGTTCCTCTGTCTGCAATTCCTTGTAGCTCTTTCCATCCGAATGGAAAATTATATTCTATATCCCATGTGTCAGTTGAATAGTGAGATTTTTCTTTAGCAGTGTGTTGTCTTATTCTGAAGTTCTTTGGGTTTGCTCCTAAGTCAAAAAACCATCGTAGCTCTGTAGATAGCCAGTAAGCATGCCATGGTAGCATGATTATTTTTTTTGATAGGGCTTCTTTAATTGTCATACTTTTTGGTTCTTTGTTCTTCTCTTGCATGTCTGCGGAATAAATTAAAATTTCTAAATCCTTTATTTCGTACGGGCATTCTTTATTTTTTCCTGGATTGATAAAATATTCAATCTCCATTTGTTCAAATTCTCTGGACCTAAATAAAAAGTTTCTTGGAGCAATTTCGTTTCTAAATGCTTTTCCGATTTGTGCAATTCCGAATGGAAGTTTTAATCTCGCATTATCTTGTGTTAATTTAAAGTCTGTAAAAATAGATTGTGCTGTTTCTGGTCTTAGATAGGCTGTCGTAGAACTTTCTTTTACGGGCCCAACCTGTGTTGTAAACATCGGGTTGAATTCTCCTTTTGATTCAAATTCTCCACCACATTTTTCACACTTTACTTTTCCTATTTCATGTTTATCTAATTTTGATTTGTTTTTACATTTCTTACAAACTACTGCAACATCGACAAAACAACCCACATGTCCAGACGCTTCCCAAACTTTAGGATTAGTTATTATTGAACCGTCAATTCCGACTATGTCTTCTCTATTGTGAACATGATATTTCCACCATAAATCTTTTATATTTTTCTTTAACTCTGAGCCGATTGGTCCGTAGTCCCAGAAGCCTGCCAGTCCTCCATATATTTCTCCGGATGGATAAACAAACCCTTTCCGTTTGCAGAAATTTGCGAGTTCGTCAATTGTTATTGCCATATGACTAAAGAGGAAGGGTAGTTTATAAAAATATTGGATTGGATAACTTTAAATAAGATTTTTTGGTTTTAATTTAATGCTCCCGTAACTCAGCCTGGATAGAGTGCTAGCCTTCTAAGCTAGAAGTCGCAGGTTCAAATCCTGCCGGGAGCGTGTGCAGATATAGCCAAGCAGTAAGGCAAGCGGCTGCAACCCGCTGATCCTGGGTGCAATTCCCAGTATCTGCTTCAAATATGTGATGTATCACAATATTATTTAAAAAAGAAAAAATGGTTTATTTATTATGAAAAAATATACAATTACTTCAGAATCGGTTACAGAAGGGCATCCGGATAAAGTCTGTGACCAAATTAGCGATGCTATTCTAGATAATTTGCTTGCTCAAGATCCAGATTCAAGGGTTGCTGTTGAAACAATGGTGACTACTGGAAGTGTTCATATCTCTGGTGAAATAACAACTAAAGGATTTTGTGATACTCAGAGAATTGCTCGTCAAACTTTAAAGGAAATTGGATATACTAATCCTGCTTTTGGTATGGACTGTAATGATGCTGGTGTTTGGATTAGTATTCATGGGCAAAGTCCAGATATTTCTCAGGGAGTTTCTGAAGGTCAAGGTGATGATAAAGAACAAGGAGCTGGAGATCAGGGAATGATGTATGGTTATGCTTGTAATGAGACTAAGGAACTTATGCCGCTTCCAATTATGTTGGCACATGGGTTAACTAGACAACTTGCTAAAGTTAGAAAATCTGGAGAGATGAAAGGTCTTGGACCAGATGGCAAATCTCAGGTTTCTGTTGAGTATGAAGATAATAAACCTAAAAGAATTTCTGCCGTTGTAGTTGCTCAACAGCATTTGGAAGAAGTACCTGAAGATTTTTTGAGAACGGAAATTATGAGGACTGTTGTTCAGCCTATTTGTGGAAGTTATATTGACGAAGATACAAAAATATATATTAATGCTACTGGGAAATTTGTGATAGGGGGGCCTGAAGGGGACACTGGATTGACTGGTAGGAAAATTATTGTTGATACTTATGGAGGTGTTGGTCGTCATGGAGGTGGAGCATTCTCAGGAAAGGACCCATCAAAAGTAGATAGAAGCGGAGCGTATGCTGCTCGTTATGTTGCAAAAAATATTGTAGCTGCTGGGTTGGCCGATCGATGTGAAGTTCAATTGAGTTATGCTATTGGTGTTGCAAAACCTACTTCAATTAATGTTGATTGTTTTGATACAAATAAGATTTCAGAAGAACAAATTTCTAAATTGGTTTATGAAAATTTTGATTTAACTCCTCGGGGAATTGTTGATGGATTAAATTTGAAGCAGCCTCAATATCGTAAAACTGCATCGTATGGGCATTTTGGGAGAGAGGAAGAAAATTTCAGTTGGGAAAAACTTGATAAGGTTGATGTTTTGAAAAAAAGTTTGGATTCTGTTCCAAATGAATTAGCTTATTAATTCTAAACAAATAAAAAGTCCTTTTTCTTATTTTATTTATGGTAGAAAAAATTAATGTAACTTTTCTTGGAACTGGTTCATCTATCCCCACGGCTCGAAGGAATTCTCTAGCTATGCTTTTAAAATATAAGGCTGAAAATATCTTAGTAGATTGCGGAGAAGGAACTCAGAGACAGTTTAGAAAAGCACATTTGAATCCGTGTAAGCTTACTAAAATTTTGATTAGTCATTGGCATGGCGACCATGTTTTAGGATTGCCTGGATTATTAATGACTATGATGATGAATGGTTATAATAAAAGCTTGGAAATTTATGGACCAAAAGGAACTAATCAAAGAGTTAAACAGTATTTTGATTTGATTGCTTCAAAGGGACAAGAATTGAATGTAAAAGTTAAAGAAGTGACTAAGGGGATTATTTTTGATAGTGATGATTTTTATATAGAAGCTTTTGAGGTTGATCATGGGTGTCCTGCTGTTGGATATTCTTTTATTGCTAAAGAAAAAAATAGATTAGATAAGGAGAAGCTTGTAAAATTAAAAATTCCTAATTCTCCTTTACTCGGAGAGTTGGCTAAGGGAAAAATTATTGAAATTAATGGGAAGAAAATTGATGGAAAGAAATTGATGTATAAAGAAGATGCGAGAAAAGTTTCGTTTCTTATGGATACTCGTAAATGTGATAATGCTGTAGCTTTGGCTAAAGGTGCGGATATCCTGATTAGTGAATCTACTCATTCTGTTGAGGAGCAAGCTATTGCAACGGAGTATGGGCATTTGACTTCAGTTGATGCGGCTAATATAGCGAAGAAGGCGAAGGTTAAAGGTTTAGTTTTAGTTCACTTAAGCCAGAGATATGACGCTATTCCAAAAGTTATACTCAAGGAAGCTCAAACTGTTTTCAAAGATGTTGTTATCCCTGAAGATTTTGAAGAGATTGAACTGTAATAAAGTTCCAACTAATAATAAAGATTTTGAGAATTCTTGTCTAGCGAAATTAATCAGACAAAACGCTCTATGCTTTAGCCGCTGAAGAAGGTGAGATGAAGATAATTGTATCTCCTCGCAAAAATGTCAAGCCGTAGCTTGTTGTTTGCTCTCCGTTTTCAACTTCTTTCGCATTATCGAGGACCACATTAATGTGGATGTCGAATGCAAGTAAAGTTCCGACAAATTGTTTGCCGGTTTTCAGCTGCACTAAAATCTCTTTACCTTTTGCTGAATTCAGCAAATCCAAAGGTCTATCGATTCCGTTTACCATAAACCTATTCTATAATTAGAGTTTTTAAATGCTTTTATATAAAAAATTTAATATTAATTTGCTAATTGCCTTGGAAGTTTAATATCCTCGGAAGCTTTTTATATAGGGTTGAATTGATATTTTTATGAGGTGGAATTCGTTAGTTTCGTTATTGTCAGATAGTCGTGTAAGCTTTTTGCTAGGCTTTGTTATTGTAGTAATTCTCTTTGCGGGAATTTTAGCTCTGGTTGAATTAAAGTTAAAACGTAAAAAAGAAAAAGTAGTTGTAAAAAGTGTTGAAGAATTGGCTATTGATAAAATAAAGAAATTTATGAAATATAATAAATCTTCCAGGGAGAAGTTAGATTTTGTTGACAAAAATGCTAAAGAATATTTTCATGAAATGTATGGAACTTCCTTGAAGTCTAATTATTCTACTTTAGTAAAAGAATTAAGTAAACATCAACTTAAGCATAATATAGAAGATTCTGAAAATAAAACCTCGATGAATATCTCAATTTTACCAGATAAAGAAGAAGTTGTATTTTGTAGATCAATGCAGGCTGCTTATTATTTTGTAAAAAAATTGAAAAGTGAAAATGTAGAAGCTCTCGCGGATTTATTAATTAGTATAAAAGAATATAAAAGAGTTATTGATAATGTTCCTAGTATAATTTCTATGCAGAAAAAGAAAGGAAAAATACTTCCAAAATTAGCCAACTTTTTCTTTGTTAGTAAGATAACTCCTGGTGAAAAAAATATAAAAAAGATTGAACGACTTGCTAAAAAAAATGGGATTGTAAAATTGCCTGAGCAAAAGAAGGTTGTTATTCCTCTTAAAGATAAAAATACTCCCAAAAAAATAAATCTAGAATTCAAAAAAGGTCAGAAAGAAAAAATAGTAGAAAGAGTTTATGTTTTACCTAGTGAAGTCAAAAAAGAAAAAGTAATAGAAAAAGTTCAAGCTCTACCTACTAAAGTTAAAAAAGAGAAACTTGTTTTGCCAAAAGTTAATAGAAAATATAGAATCAACAAAAGAAAGTTCTGGTTTTTTAGAAATACATCTAGAAAAGATATATCAAAGATAAGGAAGGAGCCTTATAAGATTGCAAAAACTGATTCTTCTATTATAAATACCAAAGATAATTCAGTTAAAAATAAAGTAGAGCCAGTTAAAAAAAGAAGTTTTAAATTTCCTAAGAATAAAAATAAATTCCCTAAAAAGAAAAAACAAATTACTATTAGGGTAGATAGGAAACCCATAAGAAATAACAGAGATGTTTTTACTCATAGACATAATTCAGTTAAAAGTGGACGAGATGGGGTTGCCGGAAGAATTGTTAAACATGAAAAAACTCGTCTTAATAGATGAGAGTTGTTTAATGGGAACTTTAAATGAAAATAATAAATTAGAGGAGGTTTAAGAATTTTTTTAATTATTTATTAATATTAGGTAAATAAATAAACTCTTTAGATATTAAAATATTATGGAAAAAAAGTGGTTATCTGTGTTAAGTATAATTGCGTTAATTATAGTCAGCGTTGTTTTTGTTTTTATGATATGGAATTTTTCCATAGATAAAGATGTCGCAGAACAGGTAGGCTGTGTAGATGTAAACAACGTTGCTAGCTTTACTTATGATTTGTGTTATGATGCATATACTAAAAATATGTTTTTAACGGTTGGGAGAGAGTATGATAACTATAAGCTAAGATCGTTTGAATTCTCATTTTTTGATTTTAATCAACAGAGTTATAAAATATCTGATATCCCAGATGTTGGAAAATCTAAATCATATAAAATCCCTTCTGAAAAAAATCCACAAGATTTTTATGTTAAATTAAAGATTATTAGAGATTTTTCCTCTCCTATTTGTGAAGAGCCCAGAAAATTATTTGTAGAATATTGTCCTACTAGTATTAATGACGAAGGAGTGAGCGTGAGTATTAATTCCTTAAATAGTTCTGGGCTTGAAGACTTTGTGGCTGTTGCTGAACCATTGGAAGATACTTCTGATGCTTTGTCTTTAAGTCTTGTCGAGAAAGAAGCCATTTGGAAATCTCAATGTGAATCCAAATGGAAATGTGCAGGTTGGGGAGCTTGTATAGATGGTATACGAAAAAGGATTTGTGAAGACCTGAAAAAATGTAATATCCCTACTGATGTACCCAAAAGAGTACAATATTGTGATGGAACCTGCGAAGAGAATTGGGAATGTTCTTGGTCAGCTTGTTCTGGTGGGTTTATAACTCCAACTTGTAAAGATTTGAATGAATGCGGGACTTCGTATACAGTTCCTCAAAAATTAAATTGTAATAAGGATAAGAAGTGTATATCCAATATTATCTGTGGAGATTGGGAGAATTGTGATGTTAATTATAATTTTATTGATTTAATACAAGATTCTATTAGCGAGATTCAAGGAACTAAAACTCGTACATGCGAAGATCTGAATGGATGTGTCCAAAAAAATATTGAATATAGAGCGTGTTCTGTAAATGTAGATGTTTACACTAAACGATTTGTTAAATGTGGAGTGGAATTTATTGGGGTTTATAATCGGTTGAATGATGAATTACTTTCTAGAGTTAGTAGTAGTACGGGCGAAGCCTCATCTTTACGTATTTACTTAGATGATGAAATTAATAACACTTATTGTGATTATTGCTCTGATGGTATTAAAAATGGTGATGAAGAGGATGTCGATTGTGGAGGAACATGTGAAGAGTGTTCAGAAGTATATATAGAAACAACATTTAGAAAAGGAGGATGGTGGGAGAACTTTTTAGATAGAATTAAAAAAATATTTGTTTAAAAATATTTATTATAAAGATGGTAAATAAAAAAGAAAAAAGAAAATATGGCGTTTCATTGTCTGAAAATATGGGACAAATGAAAATTCAGCAAATGGCATTTATGATAGTGGCAGTGTTCTTCTTTTTTGTGTTGGTTGGATTATTTTTTTTAGGTATCTGGCTTAATGATATAAAAGGAAGCGCTTCACAATTACAAAAAGAACAAACTATTTCTTCATTGGGAGTTATTGCTGATATGCCAGAACTTAATTATGATTCTTCTGAATCTATGACCATTGATGAGGATAAGCTTATTGTTATGTCTGGAACGCTAGGAAAAGATTATGATTTATTTTGGCCGGTAGCTTCAATTGAAGTCTATAAAATTTATCCGTCATTTACTAGTATAAAGGAATGTCCTAGTGTCGATTGTAATTATTATATGATATATGATAATAAACAAAATAATACAAAGGCTTACTCTTCCTATGTTTCTATTTGTAAAAAAGTTTCAGAGAGAGGTTCTGTTTATGATAGATGTGAAGTTGGTAAATTAGTAGTGGGGATGAAAATACATGATGAATAATATAAAAAAGGAAGGGCAACAAGAAATAGTAGGATTTGTTTTAATAGTTGTTCTTGTAGTTGTAGGGCTTATGGTTTTTTTGGTTATTTCTTTAAAAAGTCCTTCTGAAAACGAAAGGAGTTCAGAAGTTTCCAATATTTTAGATGCTATAATGAAACATACAACTGAGTGTGCGATTGTTTATGATCCTGATTATGATAATTTTGAAGATTTATTTAAGAGCTGTCATCAAAAGAATGATTGCAGTAATTTGGATAAATCAGCGTGCAAGTATCTTAACGAGAGTTTGCGAGATGTAGTTAAAGCTATGATGGGAAGTGAAGCTACAGTAAATTATTATCAGATTGATTTTTTTGTAAAGGGTGAAACTCCAGGTATTTTGACTTTTTCTGAAGGAAATTGTACTGGTAATGTAAATATGGCCCAAAGAAATATAATTTCTGATTCTGATAGTTTAGTAATTCGAATGAAAGTGTGTAAAACGATAAGCAGGGGGCAAGAAACAGATTTATAAAATGGTTGAACTTTTATGTAACATGAGAGAGAGGATGGATAAAAAAGGGCAGCAAACAATGGGAATGCCTTTTGGGATGATATTTGCAATATTTTTGATAGTTGTATTCATAGTTATCGCATTTATTGCTGTCAAAGGCTTTTTAGATGTAGGAGAGAGTTCTGAAGTTGGGATATTTTATCGCGATCTTCAGTATGCTGTTGATGAAGCACTTAGTGAGCAGTATGGTGAATCACCTTTTCCTATAAATTTGCCGTCAAAAATTAAAAAAGTTTGTTTTGCTAATTTATCTTCTGAGATAACCAATGACGGTGTTGATTATAAACTTATTAAAGATTATGAAATTTACAATTCAAATGTTTTTTTGGTTCCTCCAGAATACGCAAAGGGGATGCAATATAAACTGATTGAAGGGATTAATATTAGTAGAATAACTAATGAGGCAAATCCTTACTGTATAGATGTTAAAGATGGTTTAAAAATAAATAAAGAATTTTATGGTAATTTGGTTTGGGTTGAGTAAATGAAAAAGGCTCAGTTTAATTTTGTTTGGATGTTTGCTATAATTGTTGGTGGAATAATTCTTTTTTTGGCTGTTTTTGGGGCAATGAAAGCAGGAGGTACCTCAAGATATCAAAGTTATAGTGAGACTGGTGTAAGTATATCAATTATTACGGATTCTTTACAAGCCGGATTTAGTGAGGGGTCTTTTGGGAAAATTTCTTTTCAGGGAGAAACTAGAATAAATAATATTTGTATCTTTGATGAAGAATTTGGTAAAAATCTTATTTCTGTATCTACAAGGTCTAATATAGGAAATGAGTGGAATTCTCCAGGTGGCGAAAAAACAGTTCCTAATAAATATATTTTTTCTTCCGAAAAGAGCTCTGGAGAAGATTTTTATGTTTTTTCTAAACCTTTTTATTTTCCGTATAAAGTTGCTGATTTAACTTTTTTGATTTCCGATAATTATTGTTTTATTGATGCTCCCGATGAAATTTCTGAAGAGATAATCGGATTAAAAATACCAAATATCGAAATAGAAAACTGTACTTTGCCTGAGAGTATTAGAGTTTGTTTTGGAAGTAGTGGTGATGGTTGTGATATTAAGGTTAACTCTACAATAGTTGAGAAAGGTTCGGATGAAATGGACTATGTTGGAAATTTGATGTATGCAGCTATTTTTTCTGACAAGTCCACTTATGATTGTAATGTAGAAAGATTGAAATATAGAGCAAATAAAATTGCTGAAGAATTTTCTCAGAAAGCTGATTTAATGAATACTAGAGGTTGTAATACAAATATGAAGATGTGGTTAACTTCTTGGAGTGGTGAACTTATTGCAAGTAATACTTTATCTAGTTTAGTAGGTAAGTCCAATGATATAGAAGAAAAGAATAAAGACGAATTATGTAGAGTTTGGAGATAGCAAGTCTTTTAAATTAAAATTGATAACCATAATCATGGCTCTATAGCTCAGCGGTAGAGCGCCGCTCTCATGAGGCGGAGGTCCCGAGGTCAGCACTCGGTAGAGCCATTAATAAAAAAAGAAAAAAAATAAATTAAGATTTGTAGATGTTATTCTTCTATGACTTTAAATAGTTTAGAATTTTCATGGCGAGAAATGGGGTCCCATACTGGTACTTTTATTTCTGTTGTGCCGTTTTCATGTATATATGAAACTACTTTATACTCAGTGGGATGTTTCGTTCCTGTTGTGTAATCTTTTTCCATTTTGACCTCCAGTTTAGTTGGGGTCTTGCATAGTGTTGTTAGGCCAATAAATATAGTTTGTAATAAAAAGTAGAGGCCATGTAACTTAATACAAGACCGCGAGTTTTGCAAATATATTTAACTTAAATAAATTAATAACTAAGTTATTTATGTTTTGCATGTTATCTTAGAATAAAATGAGTTTAAATAATTTATGAATTAATTAATTTTTTCCTAAAACTACTTCTAAAGTAGAAACATGTATCATCTTTCCTTCTTTGTTTTCGAATTCTTCGCTTCCAATTGTAACATTTTTTACTGAGACGTTTTTATCTTCTAAGAATTTTCTTCGTGATACTTCTGCAACATCCACACCTTTTGCAATAAATTTTCCTCTAGCTTTAACTGTTACTTCGTCCACACCTTTGTTGAATTGTACGATGACACCTGTCACATAATTCATGAAAGGTTTGCCTCCGATAAATATAGAGTTTTCTTTGGATTTTTCTGTTTCTGTAGTCATTTTATTGTTCTGTGTCGTCTATGATTGTTTTTCTGTTTGTCTTAATTCTCGCAATATAACCTGCTATTTTGTTTCTTACTTTTTTACTTGGCAATATACTCCCAAGTGCCTTTTTATTTTCTTCAAAAGTTTTTCCAAAAGATTCGTCTGAATTTTCTATTAACTTTCTCGACGTTCTTTTTATTACAGTAGATTTTATTCTTCCCATATTTATGGATGTTATTTTGGCTTTAAAAGTATTATGGTTATAAATCACTTCATAATTTCCAATTTAATTAAATTATTTTCATCTATAAGCTTTTGTATTGGTTTTGATGGCTCCTTTCTAATTATTAGAAGGCATGGCATTTTATTTTTTGTTGCGATTTGTACAGATGCTTCAATCTCGTTTTTTGTGATAGTTTTTTTATTCTTTGCTATTAAAAGAAAATTTATATTATCAAGTTGAGAGTTTATACTTATTACTGCCATAACTTCTTTTTTTTCTGTCCTTACTTCTTCAATAAATTTCAAATTTTTATATTCTAAGAATTCTTTTATCTCAATCAAAAATTCAGGTTCTTGTTTTTCCTCTTCTTCTGCTGAGTTAAAAATACTTTCTATCTTTTTTGGTTCATTTTTTGTCTGTATTACCTCTCCTTTTTGGTCTATTATTCCAATTGTCTTCTCTTCTGGTTCTTTTTTATCTTCAACTATTTCCTTAATCTCTAATCTAGGAGCTTCAAGTGTCTCTTCTTCTATTAACTCATTTTTAGAAGGCGATTCTTCAACTTCAACTTCTTCTTCTAAAGCAAAAGCATATCTCCACATTGTTTTTTCTGGAGGGCCAAAAGATACTGCAAAATCTTTGATATTCCTAAGTGCAACTCTTGTTACTGGATCTTCATCTTCATCAACTATTAATTTATTTTTTTTAAGTTTAAGATAAGCTTCTTTTTCTGCTGATTTAAGATTCTCGGTATATTCTTCGAGTCTTTGCTCTCCTCCTGGAAGGAAATAAAGGGGAGATGAGCCAATTCTTAGGTGGCTTGTTTTTACTTGTTTGGAATCTATAAGTTCTGATGTAATTGCAGAAGCGAACATGGGTTCCATCTCGATAGCTTTCGCAATTCTTACAGGAAGAGATGGTCCATTCTCTTTTAAGAATGAAATTATTTTATCCTTTTTTTCTTGGATGTTTATCATTTGTCTAAGAACTAATTGGAGATTATAAAGATTTTTATGCTTTCAAATATATATTCTAAATCGACATGGAAGAGATTATGGTCTAATCCATTTGATTTCGTAATAAGAAACATCACCTTCTTCATCAACGATAGCAATTAGTAGATTTTTTTTCGTAGAATGGGCGACTCTGTTTTTTGCTGAGAAATCTTGCCAGGTCATTTGTTTGTTTTCTGAAACGGGAAAAAGAATCCATTTAGAATGGCTTTCATTAATTTTTTCTCCTTTTTTGTAAACTCTAAATTCCGCTCCAAATTTTAACGCTGTTTTTACGATGTATCCTTTTTTTCTTAGATCCTTAAACACAAAATATTTAGTCTTGAATTTTTTATCTATTTTTTCAAATTTTTTCATGATTTCTTTTTGTGATAGAATTTTATCTCTACTATCCACGATTTCCATTTTTTTGTCTTCAACTAAAAATAGAGCTTCAGAAAGAGAGTAGAGTATTTTTTCTCCGGATTTTTCACCGAATCTACTTGTTACAAAAATATTTTGAGCTTCAGCTGTGTTTGAAGTTATTCTTTCTGATGTTAATGTTGCTTTTATTTTTTTCATCTTGACGTATAGCCCCACCAGGATTCGAACCTGGGTCGCGAGAGTCAGAGTCTCGCATCCTTGGCCACTAGACTATGGGACTATTAATTTTATGAGTGCTTTTCTGTTTTAAAAGTTATCTTTCATTGAAGAAGCATTTTTTGTTCCCAAAATTAAGAAGTAAACTTTATAAACGAAGATTTAGAATTAGTAATAAGATGAAAAGAAGTTCAAAGCGATGGAAAAAGAAAGGTCAGATGCGTTGGAAATGGCAACGTAAGAGACTTAAGAAAGAAAAGCATAAGAGAAAGCTTAAGAGAAATAAGTAATTATAATTCTAGGGTTCTGGTTGGAAAATTTAAGATCTAATTATTTATCACAATAATCCTTATAAACTATTTTTTTTTATAAGATTCATGGCGAATCATTATAATTCTGAGGTGTGGACTGAGAAGTATAGAGCTCTAGAATTTGAGGATATGGTAGGACAAGAAGAGATTCTTAAGAGAGTTAAGGCTTTGACTAACTCTATGAATATTCCGCATCTTCTTTTTGCGGGTCCTGCTGGAACTGGCAAAACTACATTGGCTTTGATAGTTGTTAAGAATTTATTTGGGGAAGCATGGAGGGAAAATTACTTGGAATTGAATGCTTCAGATGAAAGAGGTATTGATGTTGTTCGGCAGAAAGTTAAAGATTTTGCTAGAACAAAAGCTCTTGGTGATGTTCCGTTTAAAGTTATTTTCTTGGATGAGGCTGATGCTTTAACAAGAGAAGCCCAACAAGCATTAAGAAGAACTATGGAGAATTATACCTCAACTTGCAGATTTATATTATCGTGTAATTATTCGTCTAAGATTTTGGATCCAATTCAGTCTAGAACTGTTGTCTTTAGGTTTCAACTTTTAGAGAAGAAAGATATCAAGAAGAGAGTTGATGTAATTGCAGAAGGAGAGAGTTTGTCTATTAGTGCCGATGCCTTTGATGCTTTATATGAGGCAAGCGAGGGAGATTGTCGTAGGGTTATTAATTTGTTACAAGCTACTGCTTCTATTTCCCCAAATATTACTCCTGATTTGGTTAATACAATTGTCTCTAAAGCAAAGCCATCTGATATTAAAGTTGTTTTAGAATATGCTTTAAGTGGGGATTTTGTGAACTCGAGAAATAAGTTATTGGACATTATGTTGAAGGAATCTATTTCTGGGCAGGATGTTATAAAGGCTATTCAGAAGGAAGTTTGGAATTTGCCCATTGATAATTCTTTAAAGGTTCGTCTGACTGAGAAAACTGGGGAGATTGAATTTAGATTGGTTGAGGGTGCGGATGAGTTTATTCAGCTCGAATCTTTGATTGCAGCTTTTATTATGGCGGGGATTGGCAAGGATATTGGTGGGTTGAAGGAGGAGGCATAAATCTATGGCAGGGATTCCACGAGTGGGAGTAGGAGTTATAATTATGAGAGATGATGAAATTCTTCTTGGAAGGCGTAAGGGCTCTCATGGAAGTGGTTCTTGGTCTTTCCCTGGGGGACATTTGGAAATGTATGAGAGTTTTTTTGATTGTGCAGCAAGAGAGACTATGGAGGAAACTGGATTGGAAATTGATATAATCAAAGAACTTCCTGTTGTCACTAACGATTTTTTTAAAAAAGAAGATAAACATTATGTTACTGTTTATATTAGAGCAAATTATATTGGTGGTGAAGCAAAAATTCTTGAGCCAGATAAGTGTTATGGTTGGGATTGGTTTTCTTGGGATTCCATGCCAGATGATATTTTTATTCCGGTTGCTAATTTAAAGAGGGGTGGATATAATCCATTTGTAAAATGATGAATATGGATAATATCCCTTGGTGCGAGAAGTATCGTCCTAAGGGGTTTGAAGACATTATGGGGCAAGATTTGGCTATAGACAAGATAAGAGCTTTTCTGAGTAACTTTCCTAAGAAGAAGGCTGTAGCGCTTCATGGTCCTCCTGGAGTTGGGAAGACGAGTTTGGCTTATGTTATTGCTTCGGAAAATGATGCTGAGATATTAGAGCTGAATGCGTCTGATTTTAGGAATAAGGCAAAAATTGCGGAGATTGTAGGCCCAGCTTCACAGCAAAAAAGTTTATTTCAGAAGAGTAAAATTATTCTTATTGATGAGGCAGATGGAGTTTCGGCAATGAAGGATAGAGGTGGTATTAGTGAATTAATTTCTTTGCTTGATGAATCGGCGTTCCCTATTATTATTACTGCTAATGATATTTGGCATAAAAAATTTAGTATGCTAAGAAAAAAGGCAGAGCTTGTTCAGTTAAAAGAAGTTGATTATAAAATTGTTTTAGAAGTTTTAAATGATGTTTGTAAAAAAGAGAATTGCGCAGTTTCAAATGAACTTTTAGTTTCTATAGCTATTAAAGCTCGTGGGGATATTAGAGCGGCGTTGAATGATTTGCAAATTTTGTCTAAAATGGATAATCCAGAGTTAATGAAAGAAACGAAAGGGAGAAACAAAGAAGAATCTATTTTTACCGCTCTTCAACATGTGTTTCAGAATTCTAAGATTAATGAGGAAATGATTAGGGTTTATGATGAGGTTAATATGCCTATTGACGATATATTTTTATGGATAGAGGAGAACGTGCCATTAGCTTACAAAGGGGAAGAGTTGTGTAAAGCTATTGAGGCTTTGAGTATGGCGGATGTTTTCAGAGGCAGAATTCGTAGACAGAGGCATTGGAGATTTATGGTTTATGAATATTTTTTGTTAGGAGCTGGAATTGCTGGGGCTAAGGATTATGATAGGACCAGTTGGGTAGCTTACAAAAAACCTTCTAGAATTTTAAAGATTTGGTTACAGAATCAGAGGGCGGCTAAGAAAAAAACAATATGCCAAAAATATGCTAAGTTATCTCATGTCTCTACTAAAACTGCAATGAAGGATTTTTTGTTATTGAAAATAATTTTGCAAGGAAATGAGATTAGGAAAGAATTAGATTTGTCGGAAGATGAGATTGCTTATTTGGATAAACCGATTGTAAATTAGAATTTTAAAAAATTAAAAATTAATGTTTAACAATTTCCAGCTGCTGCTGCTGCACTTGAATCTAGAACTTCATCACATTCTTCTGGCGCTGTATTAAACGCAGAACAAACTGCTGTCTTATATGATTCCGCATCTCTAGCAGCATTTACTTTTACCCCATTAACAGTTAATGTTGGAGAACCTGTTACTCCACTAGATTGTGCTTCTGCGGCTGCTTCTGCAAATAGAGCATCTCCCTCGGTTCCTACACAAGATAAAACTGCTTCTGAATCTATGCCTAAGGATTTCATTAATTTTACAGATTCTGTTTCATCACATTCTGCGTCTTGTAGGTTTCCACATTTTGTATAAATATCTGTTACAAACCCGCTTGCATAATCCCAGTATTTTTCACTATCCAATTTCTGAATACATAATTGTATTTGGTTTTGTTGTTTTTCATATTCTCCGTGTCCATCATAATAAGGTACTATTATAAAATTTGCATTATCTCCTAATAAGTTTGCAACCTCTGAAAGTGGACCTTGAGCCTGAACTCCATAAGGACAGTATGACCATACAAATAATTTCGCTTCTGGTTCTTCTGATTTAGGCACGTCTTCAGATGCTGGTTGAGCAGAAGGTCTTTTAGTTGCTTGTGCAGTTAGTGGAATTAAACTTGGCACTAAATTTTTCCCATCTTTAGTAGCATATACTGGTACATCTTCTCCTTGGATAGAAAGAATAACTTCGTAGAATTGTCCGTCGTCTTTAGATGAAATTAATTCTGCGTTAGCACCTTGACTATTTGCAAAATCTAATACTTTTTGTCCCACTGTTTCCGAGCTTACTCCAACGCTGAATGTATTTCCGGTTAGTGTTGTGACAACACTTATCAAAAGTAGCACTGATAAAATTATTGTTGATACAGCCCAATTATTTTTTGATAAAGTTTTCAAAATATTCTTCTTTTTTTTACTGCTCTTTTTTGTCTCTTTTTTGTCTGTCATGTTTTGTTGAAAAAACAATTCTTTATAAATGTTTTTATTTTCTTGGTTGCATGGATATTGAGAAAGAAATTATAAAGACGATAAATAAATATAAGCTGATTAAGAAAAAAGATAAGGTTGTTGTGGCTTTATCTGGAGGGAAGGATTCCACTTCGGTTTTATATATTTTGAAGAAACTTGGATATAATATCGAGGGGCTAATGATTGATTTGAAGTTGGGGAATTGGTCTGAAATTCATAATAATAATATGTTAAAATTTTGTGAAGAAATAAAAGTTCCTCTGACTATTGTAGATTTAAAGCAGGAACTTGGCCAGGGAATTTGTTTTATTAAAGCGGTTTTGAAGAAGCAAAAGAATTTGACGGGATGCACAGTTTGTGGAATTATTAAAAGATGGATTTTGAATAAATGGGCTAAAGATCTTGGAGCGGATGTTTTGGTTACGGGACATAATTTAGATGACGAGACCCAAAATGTGTTGATGAATTTTTTAAAAGGAAATGTTTTGCTTGGAGTTAATTCGTCTCCTGCTACGGGAGGTATGCCCGTAGAGGGTTTTGCGCAGAGGATTAAGCCTATGTTTTTTATTCCGGAGTCGGAGATTATGAAATATGCTAAATCAAAAAAGTTTGATATCTTATATGATAAATGTCCGTGTGCGTTTGGGACTTATAGAGTTGAAACTAGAGAATGGATGAGTGAAATAAATGATGAAGATAAAATAAAAATTGTTGAGGGATTTCAGACTCTAGTTCCGCGACTAAGAAAAGATGATACGAGAGAAATTAAGAAATGTAAAAAATGTGGAGAGCCGAGTAGAGGAGATATTTGTAATGCGTGTAAAATTTTTGCGCATCTTAAATAATATGTATTGAAGTATATATTTTTTTATAAATAAAGTTTTGTTGTTTGAAGCATGACAAAGGGAGTTTTTACCAATAATCTTGACAAAGAACAAGAAAGAGCTATTTTATCATTATATGTAACATCCCCTTTTTCAGATATTTTTGGAGTTTATGATACATTACCTCCTGAACAGTTTGCGACATTATCGGCTAGTTTTAGTAGAACACATGAACCGTTTCAACAAAGACTACTTAGTAGTATTGTGTCTGGAGATATTTCTTTGCCTAATATGGATGTACTTAAAGATGAAAGAGGAAGAAAAAAAGAATTAACTAAAATAAATCCTAAAGATATTCAACAAGAGTTTAACAATTTTACTGAAAATTGGAGAGTTCCGGAAGAAAAGGGGAAAGCATTTATTCAGAAATGGGCACAACAATATGGACATAATTCTATTAAAGAACTTGGAAATGCAAGATTTGTAACAGAGAATATTCCGGATATTACTGGTAAATTAATTACTAGGCATCCTCTTGCTCACCCCCAAGTTAAATCTTCAAGATATATTGATTGGGATAAAGTTTTGGATTTGTCTGGACAAAATTTAGATATTAAGGAATCTCTATATAGTGATTTAATAATATCTACTCTTAATGATTTAGGCTATTCATATAGGTTAATAACTTCAGGTTTGGAATCTTTCGCAAGAGGGCATCAAGTGAATAATGATTTCTTAAATTATCGTTTATCTAATTTAAAAGGAAAAGAAACAAAGGAATCAGTTGCTGCTGCCTTAGATGCTGATTGTAAAAAATCCATTTTAGATTATTCTAGGTATTTACTCACACCCGCTATGGCTACTTCTCTTGGATGTTCTATTGATGTTAGAGGACTCGAAGAGGTTGTTACAGGTTTACTTTCTAGCCCTCTTAAGCAAGATAATCTGGTTGGTCAGAGAATATGGGATGAAACAAGAAAAACTGTTCCTGTTTTAATGGGAGATAAAAGTCATGCGGAGGTTAATAATTATACAATTGCTACTAGAGAAGAATTTTCTAAATTACTCCCATCTATTTATGACTTTGAAAAAAACAGAGAGTTTGAAATTACAGATAGGGCAAACTTCCCGGAAGGAATTGAACCTGGTACTGATTTATTTGTGGCAGCTACTGCTTCTTGGCAATATGGTAATGGTTCTTTTATGCAGTATTTTAATCATTTAAAAAATAGTCCGAAAGATATAGGAAGGGTTATTGATGCTCTTTTTGATCATAGAGGAATTTATGATGCATTTCCACCTTCAACTCTTATTAGTGCTCCACTTATTGAAACTTTGATGGATTATGGAGGAGATAGAGATAATCATAGACATAGAAGGGGCTCATTTTTAAGACAAACCCTAACTGCTGAGCATGGTTTTGAAACTCCACAAATAATTAAAGATGCTGGTTTAATTGACGAATATAGTTCTGTTATACAAAAGGCTAGTGATGCTTATGATATTATTAGAAAAGATAGTTCTCATGTGGCTCAATTAGTAGTCCCATTTGCCAATAAATGCCGTAGACTTCTTTCCTGGTCCCAAGGACAAGGTGCTTATTATACTGAACTTAGAAGTAAGGGAACTGGGCATGACTCTTATAGAAATATTGCTTTTGCGATTGCTGATAAAATGGTGGAGAAATCTCCACTTGTAGCAAGTAATTTAAGAGTAGAAAGGGAGGTATATCCTCAGCATCTTGCAAAAGGTTCTAGGAAGTGGTACGACACCAATAAAAGAAAATGAAAATTGAAATAATTGGAGAAATTGAATTTAGAGATTTAGCTCAAAAGATTAGACAAGTTCCTTTAATGGGAAAGAAGGAGGATGGATCTAATATTTATGTTTATGAAAATGCAAATATATCATTAAAAGAACTTAAAGTGGATGAAGTTAATCCTACTAGTTTTTATGTAATTAAAGATAATATGCAATTTCAAAAAGAGTTGAGAGCTGAATTATTGATAAAAGGAATTGATACGTTGCATTTAAACAAAGCCTATGAATTAAAAAATGAGAAGGGAGAAATTTGGACTTTGACTCCTCCTATTGTAGAAGTTACTCAAAGATATATTAAATATATCCAACAAGAAGGTGAGCTAAAATATGGAGATATTGTTAAAGTGAATGTTCCAATTATTAATGATGGAATGCATAGGATCTCTTTGGCAAAAGAGTTAAATGAAACTTTTAATTCAATATATATTTCTGGGGTTCCTGTTGAACATCCGTTTTATGCTCACCCTAATGATTGGGCTAGGGTAAAAGAAGTTGATAAAGTTCCTTCTAGTAAGTTAGAAAAGAAGTTTTATTCTAGAGAAAGTTGTTATGGGCTTTATAGAGATTTTGGTGTTTTGGGATGTGGAGCTCCGAGAGGAACTAGTAAATGATTAATAATTTAATTCTTTTTGATGGGATGAGTGGTTCTGGAAAAGGTAGTAGAATTATTACTTTAGATAATTTTTTAAATAATGATTTAGGAAAAAAGATTATAACTTTTAATGAACCAAAATATTTGAGAGAAGAAATTAAAGAGTATAAAAAGAATCCAGCTAGAGATGCCATGAAAGAAACTGAACTTTTTATTAGATCTAGGAAATTGGGATTACAGGATTATGAAATTTTTCTTAATAATGATGATTTTGCAGTTATAGGAGATAGAAGTTTTATTTCGAATTATGTCTATCAATCTTTACAAGGAATTTCTCTTGAGAAACTTAAGGATATGAATTCTTTTTATCCAGATCCTGCAACTGCATTCATTCTTTTATGTGATCCAGAAGTTGCGTTGAATAGAATTCACGAAAGACAACTTAGAGATGGAATAGAAATTAGTCTTGATGAAACTATGGAAAAAATTACTAGACTTAGAGATAAATATATTGAAGTTGCAAAAGATCTTCCATATGCACATGTAATTAATACCAATGGTAGAGCAGAAGCTATAGATTTAGTTTTACGATCTCATATTAAGGGACTCTATGGAATTGATATGAGTAAGGCTGTTTTTTTAGACAAAGATGGAACCTTAGTTGAAGATTCCGGATATCCTAATATCATTCCAACAGATAAAATATTTTCAGATTCTTATAATGAATTAAGAAAAATTCAAGATAAGGGTTATAATTTATTTATAGTGTCTTCACAACCTTGGGTTGCAAGGGGTAGAATGTCTTCTTTGGAAGTTAAGGCTGTTTTTGATTCTGTTGTTAACAAATATAGGGCTCATGGTGTAAATATAGTTGATTACGGATATTGCGAGCATAGTAGAGAAGATAATTGTCCAGACAAAAAGCCTTCTACTAGACTTTTTGAAGGTATAATAAAAAAATATAATATTGATACAAGAAATAGTTATATGGTTGGAGATATGGATAATGATATTCTTGCAGGACAAAATATTGGACTTACTACTATACGAATAAATAATGAGCATCCAAATAAAATTTCTCCTGATTATAATATTAAAGATATAAAAGATTTGTCTTCTTATATTAAATAATATTTAATTTCCTATATCAAATTTCCCTTTTAAAGTTAGTGTAATTCCTCCAAAAAAGTAACTGTCAGTTCAGAATGTTAACCATAGTTAACTCAAATATAGTCTTGATAATAATAATCTTTAAATACCCTTTTAATTAATATTTCTTTACATCTACAAGTAATTGTAGATAAAAGGGGTGCGAGATACTATATCTTGTATTCATTACAAATAAGATGTTATGCCCATACTGTACTGCTGATGAAACAAAGGTTACGGATAAGCGAGATTCTGGACCTGTTGCACGTCGTAGGCGTGAATGTTTGAAGTGTGGAAAAAGGTTCACTACATATGAGAGAGTAGAGTTAGATCTTAATGTTATTAAGAAAGATGGTAGGAGAGAAAAATTCTCTCGTAATAAATTATTTGAAGGAATCGATAAAAATCTTCAAAAGAGACCTTTCTCTAGTTCAGAGATTGAAGCTGTAACTAATGATGTAGAAGCTAAAATTTATCGATTTGCAAAAAACAAAGATATCAAAAGTTCAAAAATCGGAGAAATTGTTATGAATAAATTAAAAAAAATTGACAAGGTTGCGTATATTCGTTTTGCTTCTGTGTATCGAGATTTTGCAGATATAAATGAGCTTAAAGATGAGCTCGGGAAATTAAAATAAATGGTAAATATAAAAGAATATCAAGAATTATGCAAGAAGACAGCTAAAGAATGTGAAACTAAAGACTTGGAAGTTTGTAATTGGGGACTTGGACTTGCAGGTGAGGCTGGAGATGTTGCTTCTTGTATTAAGAAAAGTGTTTTTCATAAGAACGATAAAATAGTTATTGGTATTCGTGAGAATGTTGGAGACATGATGTGGTATACTGCAATGATTTGTAATTTTTATAATTGGGATTTGGATGAAATTCTAACTGAGAATTTAGATAAGTTGAATAAAAGATATTCTAGTGGTGGATTTACCTTAGAAGAAGCCCAAAGGCAAGGAACTATGAAGAAGTGGAGTGGAGAGGATTCGGAAGTTAAAATAGTTGGAGGAATTAATGGTTAAGAAAGTTAGAAAGAGAGATGGGAGCGTTGTGTTTTTCCAAGAAGATAAGATTGAAGATGCTATATGGAAAGCAGTTAAAGCTGTAGGAGGGAAAGACAGAGAAAAAGTGCGTGCTCTTACGAATTTAATTATTGAGAAATTAGCTGAGAAGTCTGGAGAACATGGAATTCCTGATGTTGAAGAGGTCCAGAATTTAACTGAAAAAATTTTAATTGAAGAAGGCCATGCAAAAGTTGCCAAAGCATTTATTCTCTATAGAAAAAGTCATGAAGAATTAAGAAATGTTAAAGGTTTATTTGATACAATCGAAGTTGTTGATGATTATATCGGTTTAAATGATTGGATGGTTAAGGAGAATTCCAATATGGGTTATTCTTTACAGGGTTTGAATAATTATATCACTACAAAAATTATTGCAAATTATTGGATGAGAAGAGTTTATCCTGAAGCCATCAGATTGGCGCATGAATCTCAAGATATACATATTCATGATCTTGATTCTCTTGGGGCATACTGTGTAGGATGGGACTTGAAGGATTTGTTGACTGTTGGATTTAAAGGTGTTAAGGGAAAGGTTGAATCTAAGCCGCCAAAACATTTGAGAACTGCACTGGGACAAATGGTTAATTTCTTTTATACCCTACAAGGTGAAACTGCTGGAGCTCAAGCGTTTTCAAATTTTGATACATTACTTGCCCCATTTGTAAAATATGATAATTTGAATTATAAACAGGTAAAACAAAGTATGCAGGAATTTGTTTTTAATTTGGCTGTTCCTACTAGGGTTGGTTTTCAGACTCCATTTACGAATATTACAATGGATTTAGATATCCCTAGCTATATGGCAAATGAGCATGTAATTATCGGTGGTCAGCCGCAAATAGAGACGTACAAAGATTTTGAAAAAGAAATGGGAATGATTAACAAGGCATTTGCAGAGGTTATGATTGAAGGTGATGCAACTGGACAAGTTTTTACTTTTCCGATTCCAACTTATAATATTACTAAGGATTTTGATTTTGATAAACCAGAGTACGAATTGATTTGGGAAATGACGGCGAAATACGGAATTCCTTATTTTTCTAATTTTGTTAATTCTGATATGAAGCCAGAGGATTCTCGGTCGATGTGTTGTCGTTTGAGAATTGATAATACTCAATTGAAGAAGCGAGGTGGAGGTTTATTCGGTGCTAATCCTCAGACGGGTTCAATTGGTGTTGTAACTGTTAATATGGCTAGACTTGGTTTTGTATCAATTAATGAAGATGATTTTATTTCTCGACTTTCTAATTTAATGGAGCTTGCTAAAGAGAGTCTTGAAATAAAAAGGAAAGCGGTTGAGAATTTTACCAAGATAGGGCTTTATCCTTATTCTAAATTTTATTTAAGGCAAGTTAATCAGAGATTTGGAGAGTATTGGAAAAATCATTTTGCCACTATTGGTCTCTTAGGGATGAATGAAGCAATTTTGAATTTTATGCCCGGAGAAAATATTACAACTGAAAAAGGTAGAGCTTTTGCATTAAGGATATTGGATTTTATGAGGGATAAATTATCGGAGTATCAAGAGGAAACTGGTAATATTTATAATTTAGAGGCTACGCCCGGAGAAGGGACTACCTATAGGTTTGCTAGGTCAGATAAAAAAAGATTTGGGAAAGCTATTGTTGCGAACGAGGAAGCTTATCAGAAAGGGGCGGCCCCATATTATACAAATTCGTCACAGCTACCAGTTGGTTTTACTGAAGATGTTTTTGAAGCTTTAGATCTTCAGGATGAATTACAATGTAAGTATACTGGTGGAACTGTGTTTCATACTTTTGTTGGTGAGAAGATGACTATCGATTCAGTTAAAAGAATGGTTAAAAAAATTAGTAATAATTATCATCTGCCTTATTTTACAATTTCTCCAACCTTTTCAATTTGTCCGATTCATGGATATTTGAGTGGAGAACATGAGTATTGTCCGAAGTGTGATGCAGAAATTGCTGCCGCAGAAAATTCTCCTTCTGTAGCTGATGATGTTATTGAAGCTGAAGAAGAAGAAAGAAGGATTAGCCAGGCCGAGGGTCTTGATATAAAAAATGATTCAAAACTAAATTTTAGAGGTGATGGTGATGGCACGAACAAGATGTGAGGTGTGGAGTAGAGTTGTTGGATATTTGCGTCCTACTGCTAGATGGAATGAAGGCAAGCTAGCAGAATTTGGTGATAGAGCAATGTTCAATTCAGAATGCACAGCATAGAATATTATGCTTTTGAAAATAGAAAAGGTGGATTATTTATAAAATGAAAATTGCAGGATTACAGAAAGTAACAACTATTGATTATCCAGGAGAGGTTGCTTGCACTATTTTTTTACATGGTTGTAATTTTCGGTGTGGGTTTTGTTATAACCCTGATTTAGTTATCAAGGATTCTGAAGGGGAATTTAGTGAGGAAGATGTTTTAAATTTTTTAGAGAAAAGAGTTGGTAAATTAGACGCAGTTTGTATTACAGGGGGAGAACCCTTAATGACTTTAGATTTAGATTTTGTTAGGAAAATAAAAGATTTGGGATATAAAATAAAAATAGATACTAATGGATCTTTTCCTGATAAATTAAGAGAAATTATTAGCGAGGGCTTGGTTGATTATATTGCAATGGATATTAAAGGAGATAAGGAAAATTATTCTAAAATTGCTGGAGTCGATATTGATCTGGATAAAATTGAGACTTCGATTAAAATGATTCATAGCTTCGGAAAATATGAATTCAGAACTACTATTGTAGATAGATTTCATGACATGAATTCTGTGATAAATTTAAGGAAATGGATGAATGAAGTTTGTGGGGGAAAGCCTAAAAGATTTTTTTTACAAGGTTTTAAAAAAAATAAAGAGGGTATGATCGATTCTAGTTTTCTAAAAGAAGAAGATATTGATGAGAAATTTTTAAGAGAATTGAAAGAAAGTGTTGATGAATTTTTTAATGAAATTGAGATTAGAGTTTAGGTAATCTTAAATATATATTTTTCGTGTTGGTAATCAGTGATTACAAAGAGTTAAAAAGAATTGGCGTTTTTTTGTGTTATGAGAAAAGAAGCGCTTGATTATCATAGTAACAATGGAAAGCCTGGAAAAATTGGAACGAAAATTTTGACTTCAGTTAAAAATAAAGAAGATTTGGCTTTGGCTTATACCCCAGGTGTCGCCGTTCCTTGCTTGGAGATTGCGAAAGATAAGAATAAGGTTTATAATTATACATCTAAGGGAAACTCTGTTGCGGTGATTAGTAATGGGACGGCGGTTTTGGGGCTTGGTAATATCGGTGCTGCTGCTGGAAAACCAGTTATGGAAGGGAAAGCATTATTGTTTAAACATTTTGCTGGAATCGATGCTGTTGATGTTGAAATTGATAGTGAGGATGTTAGTGAGATTGTTCGTACTGTTGAATTAATTAGTGGGACTTATGGTGGAATTAATTTAGAGGATTTTAAGGCCCCAGAGTGTTTTGATATTGAGGAAAAATTAAAGACAAAGCTTAGTATACCTGTTTTCCATGATGATCAGCATGGGACGGCGGTTGTTGTTGGAGCGGGCTTGACAAATGCTCTGAAGATTATTGGGAAGAAATTTGATAAAATCAAAGTAGTTATTAATGGGGCTGGTTCTGCTGGTATTGCAATTGGAAAGATGTTGTTGAATTTAGGTGTTGAAAAGGATAGTTTATTTATGTGTGATAGCAAGGGTTTGATTGTTGCTGGTAATGATTATGATGTTTCAAAAATGATATTTGCTCGAGATGAAGATTTCAAAGATTTGGTGGAGGTTATTAAGGGTGCGGATGTTTTTATTGGTGTTTCTGCTGCGGATGTTTTTTCACCGGATATGCTTAAGGATATGAATGAGAATCCGATTGTTTTTGCCATGGCGAACCCTAATCCTGAGATTAGTTGGGATTTAGCTAAGGCGACTCGGGATGATATTTTGATGGCTACGGGTCGAAGTGATTTTCCTAATCAGGTGAATAATGTTTTGGCGTTCCCTGGTATTTTTCGTGGGGCGTTAGATTGTAGGGCTAGTGAGATTAACGAGGAAATGAAGGTTGCGGCTGTTGGTGCTCTTGCTGGTTTAATTGAAGAGCCTACAAAAGATGAGTTTATTGTTGATGCGTTTAACGAGCGGATTGTTATTGAGATTGCTTTTGCTGTTGCTGGAGCTGCGATTAAGTCGGGTGTTTGTAATAAAGAGTTTGATTTGATTTCTTATAAGGGAAAATTAGAGAAAGAGTTTTTGAAAGATAAAAATTAATGTGAAGGTTAAAAAATTGAGGATTTTGTTGTAACATTGAGATAAATGGATTGTTAGTTATCACGATTATTTTAATCAGGCAGTGCGGAAATTTTTAGAGAAAGCAAGTATTGTTTTAGACAAAGTTGGTAAACCTTTTGAAAAGACAAGGTTTATGGATTAATTCTCAGAAACAATTAAGTTTTTAAGTTAATTATATGATATCATTTCATGGCTCCATAGCTCAGCCTGGTCAGAGCACTGGACTTTTAATCCAGGTGTCGGGGGTTCAAATCCCCCTGGGGCCATTTTTAGATTTGAAACACAAAGTTCACCCAGTAGGTGATCTGCTGATCAAAATCCCCTTGATCCATAGAAAATTTACCTTATTATGGATAAATACAGGTTAGATATTTTTATGTTAAAATAAGGCCATTTTCTCCCGAACTACTCTAAAATAACAAAAAGCAAAAGGTTTTTAAATGCATTTTTGATATTTTTGTTATCTAAAGAGTGTTTTAAAAAGCAAAATGCATATACTACAACCGAAGCATGTGAAACTGAGCCCAACCGAGGTGGAAAAAGTCCTTAATGAGTTCAATATTGCCTTGGCACAGTTGCCTAAAATTTCTAAGAAAGACGCAGCCCTTCCAGAAGATTGTGAAACTGGCGACGTGGTGAAGATTTCTCGGGTTGATGAAACATATTATAGGGTTGTGATTTAATATGGCTGAAGTAACATTAAAAATATTTCATAAATCCATTTGTTCAGTGGAGGTGAAAAATGGCTGAGCATATATTAGTTAAAGAATTTCTTAAGAACCATTCTCTTGTAGAATCTAATATTAGATCGTTTAATGATTTTATTGAAAATAAAATGCAAGAGATTGTAACAGAATTATCAGATAATATACCTAATGAAGATTTTGAGATTAAACTAGGTAAGATTAGAGTTGGAAAACCGAACATGATTGAATCAGATGGTTCTTCAAGACCAATAACTCCTGCAGAAATTAGACTTAGAAAGTTAACATATTCTGCTCCAGTTTGGATGGAAATGACTATTAATTATGCTGGTCAAATGGAAACAGAGGAAGTCCAGTTGGGAAGAATTCCTATTATGATGAAGAGTGGAAATTGTAATTTGACTGGAATGAGCGAAGAAGAATTGATTCAAAATTATATTGATCCTAAGGATCATGGTGGATATTTTTTAATTAATGGTAATGAGAGAGTTATGGTTATGGTTGAGGATTTAGCGTCTAATCAAACTTTTGTTGAGTGGCAAAAAATTAAGAAACGTTTAATGTTGAGATTGTTTTCTCAAAGAGGAGCTTATAAAATTCCAGTTGCTGTTGTTGAGAGTCCAGAAGGAATAGTTGAGGTTTCATTTTCTAGATTTCGAGATATTCCCGCAATTGTTTTATTGAAGGCATTGGGGTTAAGTAGTGATGCTGATATTGTTAAATTAATTGGAAAGCAGACGGATAGTTTGATTGTTAATTTTTATGAGTATGCAGATATTGCAAATGTTAATGATGCTTTGATGTGGATTGCTGAGAAGAGTTCTTTGCAAGGTACGAATAAGGAAATGCTTGATAGAGTTAAGCAAAGAATGGATTCATATTTTCTACCACACATCGGATTAGATAAAGCTGCTAGATTAGAAAAAGCAAAAACTCTTTGTAAATTTATCAAACAATTTTATATTGCTAAGGATAATATGAGTACATCGATGACTGATAAAGATCATTATGCAAATAAGAGAGTTAGATTATCTGGTGACCTTTTAGCAGATTTATTTAGAGTTAATATGAATATTCTTCTAAGGGAAGTTCAACATACTTTACAAAAGACTGTTAAGAGAAGGAAATTCTTTTCAATTAAAACTATTGCAAAGTCTACTTTGTTTACACATAGAATTGAAAGTGCTATCGCAACTGGTTCTTGGATTGGAGAGAGAAGTGGTGTCACTCAGAATATGGATAAGAATAATTCTTTTGCGATTATGTCTCAACTACAGAGAGTTACTTCTATTTTGCCAGGGGAGCAGGAGAATTTTGCAGCAAGAACAGTTCATCCAACTCATTATGGTAGATTTTGTCCTATTGAAACTCCGGAAGGAACAGAAATTGGTTTAAGAAAAAACTTGGCTCTATTAGCTAGAATTTCAACAAGAACAACTATGGCTCACGATGATGTTTTGAAAGTTTTAAAAGACAAAGGAATGTCAGAAGAAGGTGCTTTGGATGTCTTTTATAATGGGAGATTTGTTGGGGCTATAGACGATAGTAATAATTTTGTTAAAGAAATACAAGAAGCTAGAAGAGCTGGTAATTTGCCTATAGAAACTTCTGTTAGGTTTAACAAATCTTTAGATAGTATTTTTATTAATTCTGAGATTGGAAGAGTTCTTAGGCCTTTGATTATAGTTGAAAATGGAGTTTCTAGATTAAAACAAGAACATTTAGAATTAGTTAAAGAAGGTAATTTAACTTGGGAAAATTTATTTGAGAGAGGAATTTTAGAATATCTTGATGCTGCTGAAGAAGATGATTGTTATGTCTGTCTTGAAGAGAAAAATTTAACTGAAGAGCATACTCATTTAGAAATTGATGATATAGATGTTTTTGGGGTTAGCGTTTCATTAATACCATTTGGAAATCATGATCCTCCTGCTCGTATAGTTAAGGGTGGTTCTAGAGCTTATAGACAAGGACTTGGTCTTTATGCTGGAAATTTCCCTGTAAGGGTTGATACAGATGTTTCATTATTACATTATCCACAGAAGCCTTTAGTTAGAAGTTTTACTTATGATACTTTGAATGTTCATCCTGTTGGACAGAATATAATTTTAGCGGTTATGCCTTACGAAGGATATAATATGGAAGATGCTATTGTATTAAACAAGGGTTCTGTTGATAGAGGATTCGGAAGAAGTTCCAGATTTAGACCTTATGTTTCTGTTGAATTGAATTATGCAGGTGGTTTACATGATGAAGTTTGTATTCCAGATAAAGATGTTCCAGGATATAGAGTTGAGGAAAATTATAGGTTCTTAGAAGATGATGGTGTTGTTTTCCCTGAAGCTGAAATGAGAGAAGGAGAAGTTGTTATTGGTAAAATTAGTCCTCCTAAATTTTTAAGTGAAGCTAGAGAAATATCTATTCAGACAAAAAAAGAAAATTCTTTGGCAATTAAACAAGAAGAGACTGGAGTTGTTGATGCTGTTTTTATGACTCATGATAAGGAAGGTAATAGAATTATTCAAGTTAGAACTAGAGAATTAAGGATTCCTGAAGTTGGGGATAAATTCTCAGTACCTCATGGACAGAAGGGTATCGTAGGTATGATTGCTCCAGAACAAGATATTCCTTTTACAGTTAGAGGGATTAGACCAGATATTTTGTTTAATCCACATGGTGTTCCTAGTCGTATGACCGTTGGATATCTAATGGATATTCTTGGTGGGAAAGTTGCTGCTTTATCTGGTAGAGTTATTGATGCTTCGGCATTTTCTGGGGAGACAGTAGATAGTCTAGAAAATAATTTGAAGAAACTTGGATTTAGACAAGATGGGAAGGAAATTATGTACAATGGTATCACAGGTAAGAAAATGCCTGTTAAGATTTTTATTGGTAATATGTTTTATATGAAGTTGAAATATATGGTTGCTGACAAGATGCACGCTAGAGCCTCTGGTAAAATTGCTTTATTAACTAGACAGCCTATAGAAGGTAGAAGTCGTGGTGGAGCTTTGAGACTTGGAGAGATGGAGCAACAAGCGTTAGTAGGACATGGAGCATCACTTCTTTTGAAAGAGCGTTATGATTCTGATAAGGTTGTTATAAATATTTGTTCAAAGTGTGGAAGTATTGTTATTGATGATCAGATACATAACAAGAAGGTTTGTTCACTTTGTCATTCTAATCAAGTTGAACCTGTTGAAGTTTCATATGCGTTCAAATTATTGATTGAAGAATTACAGGGACTACATTTATTAACTAAATTCGAACTAAAAAATAAATACGAATAAAAAATGATGCGTCCAGTTAAAAAACAAATTAGTGAAATGAAGTTCCAATTACTTAGTCCTGAACAGATTAAGAAATTGAGTGTTGCGAAGATTATAACTCCGGAACTTTATGATGTTGATGGATACCCAGTTGATGGTGGTTTAATGGACTTGAGACTTGGTGCAATTGACCCAGGTGTTAGATGTCGAACTTGTGGGGGGAGACTTAAGGAATGTTTAGGTCATCCAGGTATTATTGAATTAGCGAGGCCGGTTGTTCATATCAAATATTTACCTATTATTGATTTAGTTCTTCGAAGTACATGTGAAGCATGTGGTAAAGTTTTAATTAGCGATGAGAAAGATTTGTCTAAGGATTTAGTTTCTAGAATTAAGAAAGCAAAAGATGGAAAGAAATGTCCACATTGTTCTATTATTCAAGAAAAGGTTAAATTAGAAAAACCAACTACTTTCAGAAGTGGAAGAAGAAGATTATTTCCTTCAGAAATTAGGGAAAGATTGGTTAAAGTTTCGGATGAAGATTTAAAGATTCTTGGAATTAATGCAGATACATTAAGACCTGAATGGACTATTTTGACTTCATTACTTGTTCCGTCAGTTACAGTTCGTCCATCCATTACTTTGGAATCTGGTGAGAGATCTGAAGATGATTTAACACATAAACTTTCAGATATTATTCGTTCTAATCAGAGACTTTGGGAGAATTTGAATGCGGGTGCTCCAGAAGTTATTATTGAAGACCTTTGGGATTTACTTCAGTATCACATTACAACTTTCTTTGACAACTCTATTGCAAAGATTCCGCCTGCTAGACATAGAAGTGGACAGCCTTTGAAAACTATCAACGAAAGAATTAAAGGTAAAGAAGGTAGAATTAGAAAAAATTTAGCTGGGAAGAGAGTTAATTATTCCGCACGTACAGTTATATCTCCAGATCCTAATCTGAAATTGAATGAAGTTGGTGTACCTTATGAAGTAGCCAAGATTTTGACGGTTTCTGAAAGAGTAACTTCTCTTAATATGAAAAGAATGAAAAAACTTGTTGCTCGTACGGAATATCCAGCGGCTAATTATATTTTAAGGGGTGACGGAAAGAGAAAGAAAATAGTTGACGAACTAAGAGATGAATTAGTAGAAGAACTTGAACCAGGGTATACTGTAGAAAGGCATCTTGTTGACGGTGATGTTGTTCTGTTTAATCGACATCCTTCTTTACATAGAGCATCTTTAATGGCACATTTTGTAAAGGTAATTCCTGGAAGGACTTTTAGAATTCACCCTGCTACATGTGCTCCTTATGGTGCAGATTTTGATGGTGATGAGATGAATATTCATGCACCGCAAACTGAAGAGGCTAGAGCGGAAGCAGAAGTTTTATTGAATGTTAATGCTAATTTATTTTCACCTAAGAACAATATGAATTTTCTTGGTTGTGTTAAGGATGCTGTTAGTGGAAATTTTGTGTTAAATGAAAGTGAATTAAGTAAAGAGGATGCTTCGCAATTATTGTATGAAGCAGGTATTGAAGTTCCTAATTTAAACAAAATGAATACAGGTTCGGATATTTTTAAGAAGGTATTGCCGAAAGATGTAGCAAATAGCAATTTTGATGTTACTAGTTTTAAAACTGGAAAGGGTGGTATACTGAGAAATGTAGATAAGGAGCTTGGAAGAGAATCGGCTATTGAACTTTTAAGACAAATATTTGCTCTTGGTACAACTTTCTTATCTAGAACTGGATTTACACTTTCGGTAGACGATTTAAATGTTCCTGCAGATGTAAAAGATAAAAGCGATAAAATTATTAAGAAGGCTGAAGAAAAGGTACAAGAAGTTATAGAAAGTTATTATGATAAAACGTTAGAATTATTACCTGGTAAAAGTGCAGAAGAAACTCGAGAGAATAAAATTTTGCAAATATTGAACGGAACAAGAACTGATATTGGTGACGCTGTTAAGGAAGGATTTCCTAAAGATAATTTGGCTAGTAAAATGATTAGTTCTGGAGCTGGTGGAAGTATGTTGAATATTACTCAGATTGCGTGTTCGGTTGGTCAGCAAGTATTGCGTGGACGTAGAATTGATTTTGGTTATACTGATAGAAGTTTATCTTTCTTTAAACAAGGAGATTTATCTGCTAAAGCTAGAGGATTTATTCATAGTTCTCTAGTAGATGGATTCAGACCTGATGAATTTTTCTTTGGTTCTATGACTGGTAGAGATGGACTTATGGACGTTGCACTTAGAACTCCTAAATCTGGTTACTTATATCGTAGATTAGCTAATTCTCTACAGGATTTAATTATGGCATATGATGGAACAGTCAGAGATGCCTCTAATAATATTATTCAGTTTATTTATGGTATAGATGGTTTAGATATTTCTGCAAGGCATCTTAATCAAAAGGTTGCTTTTGGTGAAGCTATCGGTATTGTTACTGCTCAATCTTTTGGTGAAGCTTCTACTCAGATGGTTTTAAACGTATTCCATGCTGCTGGTGTAGCTGAGATGCAGGTCACTCAAGGTCTTCCACGTATTATTGAAATTCTAGATGCTCGTAAGTTACCCAAGACTCCTACAATGGAAATTTATTTAGATAAGGATCACAATAATGAAAAAGATGCTAGAGTTATAGCTGAAAAAGTTAGAGAAGTTAAGTTAAGAGAAATTTTATCTGATATAACTATTGATTTTGGATCTAAGAAAATTAATATTAGTATAGATCCTAAAGCTTTACGAAGTGCACATATTTCTTTAGATAAGGCAATGGAAGTTCTTACAGAAAAAGGATTTGATATAAAGAAATTATCTGATGGAGCAGTTCTTGATATGAGTAAGGAAAATTTTAAAACAATATATAAAATTAAGGAAAAAATAAAAGAAGTTATTCTGACCGGAATTAAAGGTATTTCTCAGGTTCTTGTTGTTAAGAGAAGCAAGGATTATGTTATTCTAACAGCCGGTTCAAATTTGAAAGAAATAATGGATTTTAAGGGAGTAGACGCTGATAAAGTTACAACTAACGATATTCATGAAGTTTCTCAAGTACTTGGTATTGAAGCTGCTCGAGCTTTAGTTGTTGCGGAAATTAATAAAGTAATTAGCTCTCAAGGTCTTGCTGTAGATGGTAAACACGCTATGTTGGTTGCAGATACTATGACAAACTCTGGTACAGTTAAAGGAATTACTCGTATGGGTATTATATCTGATAAGAGTTCTATTTTGGCAAGAGCATCGTTTGAAACTCCAGTTAAACAATTTGTTCAAGCCACTAAGACTGGTAAAAAAGACAAGTTAGCTTCGGTAATTGAAAATATTATTTTGAATCAGCCTGTTCCTGTTGGAACTGGGCTACCCGGTCTTTTGGTTAAGGTTACTGGATCATTAGCAAATGATAAACCTAAGGAGAGTAAAAAATGAGTATAAAAGAAATCAAGGAAGCTATGAAAGATAATCTAGTTTTTTTTGGGATTAAACAAACTTTGAAAAATAAGAAACTTTTGACAAGTGTTTTTATTACAAAGGATACGAGAGATGAGACAGTTGACAAACTTGAAGATGCTAAAATCGAATTTGATGTTTTGAAATCTAAGGCAGATATTATCAAAGAATTAAATCTCGATTTTGATTGTGAAGTTTTTTCTTTGCATAAGAGTATATCTAGTAAGGAAAAGAAATAATATGGCTAGGACTATAGATATGCAATTGATGAGATACATTAATTTATTTGAGAAAACTACAAGAGTTCAGACTATGAAGGTTTTTACATATAATAATCAAATTGTTTTTGCTGTTCCTGAGTCTACAGTTTCTCTTGCTATTGGAAAGGGAGCTGTTAACGTAAGAAAGTTAAATGAGATTTTACGTAAAAAAACTAAGGTTGTTACAATGCCTGCTATTGATGATAATAAAGGTATTTCAAAATTTGTAAAGGATGTTGTTGACCCCGTTGAATTCAATAAAATTGAAGTAAAAGATAATTCTATTATTATCACAGCGGGTCGTCAAAGTAAGGCGGCATTGATTGGTCGTGGTCGTCAAAGAGAGAAAGAGCTTGCTGATGTTTTAAAGAATTTTTTTGGAATTGTAAAATTTAAGATATTATAATCATCTTGATTATATAGGAGAGATAAAAATATGGGAAGTTTTATAAACCAAATTTTCACTTTATTTGTATTATACTATGGGATTAATGAATGGACGTAAATTGAAGAAAGCTCGGAAAAGATTTAGAGATAACAAGTTGCCAGATAAGAAAAAGCGACTTGGAATTAGTTTGAAATTCGATCCGATTGGTAGAGCTGCACAGGCAAAGGGGATTGTAACAAAGAAAATTCAAAAAGAAGCTAAGCAGCCTAACTCAGCTATGAGAAAGTGTTGCAGAGTTCAGTTGATTAAGAATGGTAAGGAAGTTACTGCTTTCATCCCAGGAAATTTAGCGCAGAAGTTTGTTGATGAACATGATGAAGTTATAATTGAAAGAATTGGTGGAAAGCAAGGTAGAACAAAAGGTGATTTATCTGGTGTAAGATTTCAAGTTATTAAAGTAAATGATCAGCCCCTGGCTAGACTTTGGTCTGGTAAGATTGAGAAGGGAAGAAGGTAATCATGGAAATGAAAGTTTTTGGTTTGTTTGATGCTTCTGAAGTTAAAGTAGAAGAGCCAGGTATGAAGAGAGTTATTAATTTGAATAGCAAGCTGATGTTGAAATCTCATGGTAGAATTAAGTGGGATCCAGCTAGAACTAAGGTTAATGTTGTAGAGCGTTTAGTAAATTTATTACAAGTTCCTGGAAGCAGAGGGAAGAAACATAGGATTATTACTGGATGGATTACAGGTAAACATACTAGATGTACACAAATTGTTATTGACGCGTTTAAAATTATTAAGGAAAAAACTGGAGAGAATCCATTGAAAGTTTTTGTTAAAGCAATAGAAAACGCAGCTCCTAGAGATGAAGTTACGGCTATTGAATATGGTGGAGCGAAATATCCTCAGGCTGTAGATATTTCTCCGCGGAGAAGATTGAATTTAGTTTTGAGATATTTTGTTAATGGTTCTTATGATAAAGCGTTCAATAAGAAAGCAACTATTGTGGAAGCTTTATCTAAGGAAATAATGTTAGCTGCAGATGGTTCTGGTGAAAGTTATGCTATCTCTAAAAAGAATGATGCAGAGAAACAAGCAGACGCGGCTCGGTAGTTCTCGTCGCCATAAGGTATTTTTATTAAGCAAAAGTTTTTAAAGCAAATTTTCAATTGTTTATTCATGGCTATTGATATGACTGAAAAAGTTAAGAAATTACAAAGAGATCCTACACATATTCGTAATATTGCTATTTGTGCGCACATTGATCATGGAAAAACTACGTTCTCTGATAATCTTTTAGCGGGTGCTGGTATGATGAGTGAGGCTTTGGCTGGTAAAGCAAGAACGTTAGATTTTCACGAAGATGAAGCAGAGAGAGGGATTACAATAGATTCAGCTTCTGTTTCTATGGTCCATTCTGTTGAAGGACAAGATTATTTAATTAATTTAATAGATACTCCAGGTCATGTTGATTTTGGTGGAGATGTTACTCGGGCTATGAGAGCTGTAGATGGTGCTATTGTTTTGTCTTGTGCATCTGAAGGTATTATGCCACAAACTGAAACTGTTCTTAGACAAGCGTTAAAAGAAAGGGTTAGGCCAATTTTATTTATTAATAAAGTAGATCGTTTAATTAGAGAAGTTAAATTGACTCCTGAAGAAATGCAAAAAAGATTTATTGATATTATTAATAGTGTTAATAAATTAATTGCAGAAATTGCAGAGCCTGAATATAAACAGAAATGGCAAGTTAATGTTGCAGATGGTTCCGTTGCATTTGGTTCCGCTTTTCATAATTGGGCTTTAAGTATACCGTATATGCAGAAAAATAATATTTCTTTTAAAGAAATTATTGATGCTTATAATGCTGGTGGAGAGGAATATAAAATCCTAGCAAAAAAGGCCCCGATACATGAAGTTATTCTTAATATGGTAGTTAATAATCATCCTAACCCTGTTACTGCGCAGGAATATAGGATTCCTAAGATTTGGCATGGTGATTTAGAGAGTGAAGCTGGTAAAGATTTAATGAGTTGTAATATTGAGGGAGAAGTTGCTTTTGTTCCAATCAAGATAGTTATCGACCCGCACGCTGGGGAGGTTGCAGCTGGGCGATTATTTGGAGGGACCATTAAACAAGGTGATGAATTATATATGAATATTGCAGGTAGAACGGTTAGAACTCAACAGGTTTCAATTTATAAAGGTGCAAACAGAATTCAGCTTGATGAAGTTGTGGCTGGAAACATTGTTGGTATTGTTGGGTTAAAAGATGTTGTTGTTGGTGAGACAGTTTCGCGTAATCCAATTGAACCGTTTGAAGCTATTAGTCATTTATTTGAACCAGTTGTTACAAGATCTATCAGTGCTAAGAGGACAGCAGATTTACCTAAGTTGATTGAAGTTTTAAGGCAAGTAGGGAAAGAAGATCCTTCCCTGAGAATTGAAATTAATGAAGAGACCGGGGAATCTCTGATTTCCGGAATGGGGGAATTACATTTAGAAATTATTGAGAATAGAATTAAGACAGAAAAAGGGCTTGAAGTTGAAATGGGATCTCCAATTATTGTTTATAGAGAGGCTGTTTCTAAGCTTAGTGATGTTGCAGAAGGTCGTTCTCCTAATAAACATAATAGTTTCTTCTTAACAGTAGAACCATTGGAGGATACGGTTGTTGAAGCTATAGCTTACGGAAATTTACCTAAAGGTAGAATTAAGAAAAAAGATAAAGCTTTAGATGAGACATTAGTTGGAATGGGAATTTCTAGAGAAGAAGCTCAGCAGTATAGAGATATTTTTAATGGGAATGTTTTCTTGGATAAAACAAAAGGTGAAGTTCATATTGGTGAAGTTATTGAATTAGTTTTAGATTCTTTTGAAGAAGTTATGAAAACTGGCCCATTAGCGAGAGAGCCTACTTTGAAATTAAAAGTTTCTTTAGTTGATTTAAAATTACATGAGGATGCAATCCATAGAGGTCCTGCTCAGGTATACCCAGCTATCAGAGAGGGTGTTCGAGCTGCTTTTGCTAAGGCGATTCCTACTATCTATGAGCCTGTTCAAGTTCATCAAATAGAAGCTCCAATAGATTTTATGGGGGCAGTTACTTCTTTAGTTTCTACTAAGAGAGGAACATTAATTGATGTTCAACAAGACGAAACAGGAATTACGATTAAGGCAGAGCTTCCAGTTCAAGAAATGATAGGATGGACTTCTGATTTAAGAAGTGCTACTGAAGGTAGAGGAGTTTCTTCTTTGGTTAGTCAGACATTTAAGAAATTACCTAATGATATGCAAACTAAGATTATTGGACAAATTAGGGACCGTAAAGGTCTTTCTGAAAACCAATAATTTTTAATTCTAGCGTTTATTTCTTGGCAAAACATTTTCTCACGTACTTAGTACGCCACGAAAATTTTTATACTGCGAACTAAATTGCTATAAATTAAAAATTGGTTGGGGGGGTGGGTTGGTTGTTATGTTGTATCTTCTGAGTAGTTACAAATAGAAAGGTTTTTAAACTCAATTCTATTCAATTTATTATGGGAAAACAAAATCCGTTTAAAGCATATTTAAAGAGAATGGGGGACGATAGAGACTATGAATTTTTTTGTCTTGATAGAGATGGGAATAATGGGATAAGAGATCCCTACGAAGTTGCACATAATTTGGCTCATAATTGGAATATGATGCATGGAAGCGATGAGGGTGCTTTGTATCAGGTGTCTAGGCTTACTAATGAACAAACTTTTTCATCTATGGCCTTGGATTCTGTTGTAATGAAATTAAATGGTTTTAAAAGGAGAATTGATAAAGGAGTTGATTCAGGAGAAATTTTTGATCATTGTGCTTTTTCACAGGTTGAAGGCGCATATATTGATGCTGAAGATGCTATAGCGAGATTAGAAACAAGAAAAATAGGTGCTAAAGAATATAATAATTGGATGAGTATTGATTATATTGATTTCGTAAAAGGTGCTCGGACTATGGAACTTATCTAATCTTTTTTAAACTTTCATAAAATTCAAATCGTTCAAAAAATATTTCCCCTTACCACAACCCTTAAAAACCATTCTAAATATCTTATATTACGCTTTAGAATGGCAAATTTCTAGGAGTGTATTAGGGTGCGATTATAAATCGTTCACTCACCATTTTCCTTTTAGGAAAATAATAAAACTAACTAAATTAAAAAATTAAAAAATATGGCTAAAGAAAAACCAGGAATAAATGTTGTTTTCGTTGGACACGTTGACCACGGAAAATCTACTTGCGTAGGTAGACTTTTCTATGATGGTGGAGCGGTTTCCGAACAGGAAATGAAAAAGTTTAAGGAAGAAGCAGCAAAGCATGGTAAAGCTGGATTTGAGTTTGCTTATGTGATGGATAATTTGAAGGAAGAGCGGGAAAGAGGAGTTACTATTAACTTGTCTTACAAAAAGCTTGTTACTAAGAATTTTGATGTTACAATTATTGATGCACCAGGGCATAAGGATTTTGTTAAAAACATGATTACTGGAGCTTCACAAGCAGATGCGGCGTTTTTAGTGGTTTCTGCTGATGGAGGAGTTCAACCTCAGACAAAGGAGCACGTTTGGTTGCTTCGTACAATGGGAGTAAAATCTCTTGCTATCTTGGTTAACAAGATGGATGTAGTTGACTATTCCGAAGACAAATTTAAGAAAGTTGTGGAAGATGTTTCTACAATTATTAAACAAGCAGGATACAAACCAGAAGAAGTTCCATTTTTAGCAGGTTCCGCTCTAATGGGCGATAACATTGCGAATAAATCGGACAAGATGCCGTGGTATAAGGGACCAACTGTTCTTGAACAAGTTGATAAGTTTCCTGCACCAGAAAAACCAACAGGTTTACCTATGAGAATGCCTATCCAGGATGTTTATGAAATAACTGGAATTGGTACTGTTCCTGTAGGAAAGATTGAAACAGGTATTATGAAAATCGGTCAAAAGGTTATCGTATTACCAGGACGATCTGGAACTGGAATTACAGGTGAAGTTCGATCTATCGAAGCTCACCATGAGCAGTTAAAAGAAGGCGAAGCTGGAGACAATGTCGGTATCAACATCAGAGGTGTTGGTAAAAAAGACATGGCTCGAGGGGATGTTATCTGTGACGCTGCTAATCCAGCAAAAATTGTTGAAGAATTTGAAGCTCAAGTAGCTATCATCAATCATCCAACAGTAATTGCTAAAGGTTACACACCAGTTTTCCATGTTCACACAGCTCAAGTCCCATGTCAATTCGTGGAACTTAAGTCTAAGTTGGACCCCGCTACAGGACAGGTTGCAGAAGAGAACCCAGACTTTTTGAAGAATGGGGATGTTGCTATTGTAAGAATCAAACCGATCGGAAATTTAGTACTTGAGGCAGTTGGAGATAATCCAAACATGGCTCGATTTGCTATCCGAGACGCTGGTGTTACAGTTGCTGCAGGTGTTTGCAAGTCTCTTGTTGAAAAGAAGATTGTTGCTAAAAAACTTTAAGGTCTAATTGACCTCTTTTTATTTTTTTATAATTAAATCCTGCGGGAGTAAAATCCCGCTGGTAAAACTTTTATTTAGATTGTTTAGTTAGCTATGTGCTTATAAAGTTTTGAAAGAATTTGTTATTATGGGGAGAAAACCTTCTGAGATTATTGATTACCATGAGAGACTTGGTGTTCCTGAAAGTGCAAGCATGTCAGATATTCGAAAAGCATATCTAGAAATGGCATCGAAATATCATCCTGATAAAAATATTGGGAGCGAAGAAGAGAGTGAGTTGGAGTTTGTCGCAATCGGTGAAGCTTATGGTGTTTTAACAAAAGGAAGAGAAAGGACTATTCATAATGATTCAGTTTGGGAATCTTCTGATGGTCTTGGGAAAGGAGTATCTGTTGGCAATGTGGAGTTCCCTTATCATGAGTATATGTTTAGAAAACTTAGAGAAGAGGGGGTAGCTTTTACCAATAGGGTTTTTTCTGGGAATAGGACCTATCACAATAATTCTTAAAAACTAACTAGGTGCCTTTATTATATGGCAATTCAAATTCGAGAGAAAACTATTGAAGAAATTGAGGATAGATTATCTGAAATGAATACTGCTTTGAATAAGATTATGTATTTAGAATCGGCTTTAGGTATTACGGGTTTTAGTTTTGAAATTAAACGAATTCTTTGGAAAAGGTTGTCTGATTTGTATGAGGAGAGAAAAATGTTTGAAAGGTCGGCTAAAGCTATGTCAAATAAAGCTGGCATGGAGATTAGTTTTAAAGATAAAGTTAATAGTTACATAATTGCAGCGGAGCTATATTCGAGAGCAGGAAAAGTTGACGATGCTGATGAGATGTTTATTAGAGCCTTAAGAGATTCTAGTATAGAGCAAAAAATAAGAGTAAAGTTAGCTCGTAAAAATATTTATTCACTTTCTGCTAAAGAATTGGAGAGCAAGGGGAGAAAAGCATCTGCGGTTAAATTTTATGAGAAGTTAATTAAGATGAATTTAGAAGATATTGAAAAGACGGTTATTAAAGAAAGATTAATGACAACGTATAAATCGCTTGGTATGTTTAGAGAGATGAAATTATTAGAAGGAATAAACTGAAATTTTGCGATAATGTCCCATAAGGTATTTTATATATTCTAAAGACAAAATATTATATGTCTTCTTCTAGGTCTATATCAGAATTGATATCTTCATATTCTGAATTTAGGTCTGGTTCTGGCATTTTTTTTATTTGGATTCATCTCCATCATCGAACTCTCCTTCGTCGTCAAATTCTTCTTCTTCTAGGGTTGGGTCGTTTTCGATGTTGTAAATTCCTCTTTTATTTAATTTAAACTGATAAATTATCTTTATAAATATTTCTGTGATATTTTGATATTTAATGTAATTTTACTAAAGGTAAGTTTTAAAAAGGAAAAAATGGTTTATTATTTGTTAGAGATTGCTAGAAAATCATTATCACGATTATTACATTCACGGTTACGAAGGAGGAGCCTTTTTGGGTCCTTAGAAAATATAATAACCTCTTGTAAGACAAGAACGGGAAGATATTAAGAAGCAGATTTCTAATAAATTAAATAAAATGGAGAAAAATATGTTAAAAATAACACATAAAATGTTTAACTGTATAGTTTCTGGGATGCCTAAGAATGGCTAAAATTAGTCCTACTTCTATAAAATATTCGATTATAGCTGATTTTGTAGCTGAAGGCCCATTTCAAAAGCCAGATGTTATTGGTGCTTTATTCGGACAAACAGAAGGTTTGCTTGGTGCCGACATGGAATTAAGAGAACTTCAAAAAGAAGGTAAGATTGGTCGTATTGAAGTTGAATTAGTTACTGAAGGCGGAAAAACAACTGGAGAGATTACTATCCCATCTGCTTTAGACAAAACAGAGACGACAATTATTGCTGCTTCCTTAGAAACAATTGATAAGATTGGTCCTACTGATGCTAAGATTTCTATTAGGGATATTAGCGATGTAAGAGGTTCTAAGCGTGATTATATCATGGAGAGAGCAAAGGCTCTTCTATCTGGAATTTCGAATGAAGGAATGGATTCTACCGAGATGGAAACAGAACTTAGAGAATCAACTAGACTTTTGAAAGTTGTTGAATATGGTCCGGAAGCTTTAGCTGCTGGTCCCAATATTGATAACGAGAAAGAAATTATTGTCTGTGAAGGACGAGCGGATGTTGTAAATATGTTAAAACATGGTATCAATAATGTTATAGGTATGCAAGGAACACGATTTCCTCAAACAATTGCTAAACTTAGCGAAACTAAGGAAATTACTTTGTTCGTTGATGGCGATCGGGGCGGAAAATTAATTGCACAAAATGTTTACGATAATGCTAAAGTTGTTTACATAGCTACTGCACCTGACGGAAAAGAAGTTGAGGAATTAGCTGGTAAGGAATTATTACAAGCACTTCGGAAAAAAGTTCCGGCAAAAGTTTTTTTAGATAAGCATGGTAGTGGATCTAGAGCTTCTTCTGATAGATATGAGCATAAGCCAAGGTATGAATCAGAACCTGCTGAAGATATTGTTCGAAGAGAATTGACTGATGAGGACATTTCAAAACTAAGAGAACTTGCTTCTGAGATTAAAGGTAGAAATGTATTAGCATTGAATGATAATTTAGAAATTATCAAAAATGTTTCTGCTTCAAGATTAAGTTCTGTTGACGCCAAAGATGCTTTCGTATTAATGGTTTCTATGGCCACTGGGTCTGTGATTCAGGCAGCTGAGAAATTAAAATCTAAAGCAGTCGCAGCAAAAACTTTTGGAAAACATTTAGATACTAACGTTCAACTTGTTTCGTTATAAATTTTATCCCGATTAGGGATTTTTTATTTTTTATTTTGAAGTAACTTTTATATACCTTGATTTGTTTCAAGGTATATGAAAGAGGAAGTGGTGAAGAGAAGTTTCAATTGGAAGCGACTTATTATTCTTGTAGTCTTTTTAATTTTAATCTTTGGAATTTGGGTAGTATTTTTTAGTTATAAGGAATGTACTAATTGGAATTGTTTTAATGAGCGTTTAGAAGGATGTAATAAGGTTAAATTTATTGGAGAAAAAGATATGATATTCGAATATACTGTTCATGGTAGTTCCGGTTCTGATTGTGAAGTAGAAATGGAATTATTACAGGGAGAATTAGATAATCAAGATTCAATAAAGTTAGAAGGACAAAAGATGACTTGTATGCTTCCTAAAGGAGTTGTTATGATTCCAGAAAGTGATATAGGAAATTGTCATGGTTCTTTGAAAGAAGGCTTACAAGATTTAATAATCAAGAAACTATATACCTATTTGGTACAGAATATAGGCAAGATTAATTTAGAAGTTCTTGATGTTCCAATTTTAGATTAATATTTATTCCATAAATTTAAATGCTCTTCTAGTCTTTATTCTATATGAGTGTTATAAAATTTGGTCCTGCTGGACTTGGACCAGTTGATGAAGCAATTTCTAATTTAGAGAAAATTCATAAGCTTGGATTAAAGGCTTGTGAAATTAGTTTTACCTATGGTCCATATATTAAGAAAAAAGAAGATGCTTTGAAAATTGGTAAAATTGCTAAAAAGTTAGGAATCTATTTATCTATTCATGCTTCATATTTTGTTAATTTGAACTCTAAAGAAGAAGAAAAAATTGATAATAGTAAGAAGCGAATTTTGAAATGTTGTGAAGTTGGACATTTACTTGGAGCTAAGAGAGTTATCTTCCATCCTGGATTTTACTCTGGCATGGAACCTACAGAGGCTTCCATAAAAATAAAGGAGAGTATACTAGAAATGCAGAAGGTTATTAAGAAAAATAAATGGGATGTTGAATTATGTCCAGAGGTTATGGGTAAGATAAATGTTTTTGGTTCTATTGATGAAATCAGAGATTTAGTTGAAGAAACTGGATGTAGTTTTTGTATAGATATAGCTCATATTTTAGCTAGATATAAAGAATATAAATTTAGTGAAATTAAAAAAGCTTTTCCTCAAAAAAAATGGCATGTTCATTTTTCCGGGATTGAATATGGAGAAAAAGGGGAGAGAAAACATTTAGTGACACCACTTGAAGAGTGGAAGAAGGTGTTTAAATTTTTAAAAGAATTGAATAAAGATGTTGTTTTAATTTGTGAAAGTCCCGATAATATAAATGATTCAGTTTCTGGATTAAGAATTTGGCAAGATTACTCAGATTGATTTTCTTTTTCTTCTTTTTCGTTTTTCTTCCTTTCTTTTTCTTCCCTAATCATTCTCTCCCTAAGTTCAGAAATTCTTTCTAATATTTTTTTTGCTTTTTCTGGGTCATCTCTTGATATATTTAAGACATATAATATTTTTCTTAATATATCATCATATGATTCTTTTTTGTGTTCTCTAAGTTTTTCAAGACGCATTTTTGTTTCTTCTAATAGTTTTATCGTCGTTATCTTTCCTATTGGTGTTTTTTTTATTGTCATTTTTTTGTTACTCGTTTTTACGATAAAAAGTATACGTGGGTATACTTTTTAAACTTTTTGTCTCTTTAAAATTACAACAACAATAAGGTTTAAATAGCTTTTTGGGGTTTTACATTTAACTAAATTTAAAATGAAAAATATGAAAAAAAATATATTTTTGATTCCTTTTATAGCAGTTATAACTTTAATGGTTGTTTGTTTTGCTTCGGCTGAACTTGCTACCCCTACTAGTATTGTTACTGAATTTAATGGTATCGAACTAGGCGCTGGCGCTGTTGTTGTAGGTACTGTTGGAGAAGTTGTTCCAATAAAAATTACTTTTGACGCTGATATTGATTCTAGCGATGTAAGAGTAAGAGTATATATGGAAGGACATAGAAACGATGTTTCTGATTCTACAAGCAGATTTGATATAGAAATTGGTAGAACGTATACCAAATTTCTATCTTTAGATATGCCTTCTGATGCTGACGATTTATCTGAAGAATACACTCTTTATGTAGAGATTGTTTCTCAAGATGATCAAAGCGAAGAATCTTATACTGTTAGTATTCAAAGAGAATCGTATACTTTCGATGTTTTATCTGTAGACTATTATTCTGAAGTTTCAGCAGGTGACGTTTTCCCTATATCTGTTGTTGTAAAGAATGTTGGATACAATAGAATGGACGACACTTATGTTGTCGCTTCAATTCCTGCTTTGGGTGTTTCTACTCGAGGTTATGTTGGAGATTTAGATTCTATTGAGAACTATGCTAATGATAATCACGAAGAAGATTCTATGTATAAGACATTACACTTAAGAGTTCCTGAAGGTTCCGAACCTGGTATCTATGAACTAGAAGTTGAAGTCTATAACAATGATGCTGAAAAAGTCGTTACACGATTAATCAGTATTGATGACTCTGATTCTGTTATGATATTAGCTGCGGTTAAAAACCAAGACTTGAATGCTGGAGAAACAGTTAGTTACGATTTAATTGTTGCTAACTCTGCAGATGATGTTAAAGTTTTTAGCATAGAAGCAATTTCTGGAGATGTTTTAAGCGTATCGGCTCCCTCACTAATTAGTGTTGGCCCAGGTACTAGCGAAACTGTCTCTGTTACTGTTAAAGCTGATAAAGATGCTACAATTGGAACATATACTTTTTCTGTAAATGTTGATGATAAGCAAACTGTTTTCGGCGCTAATGTGGTTGGAACATCTGTTTCAAACTCTGTTGTTGCTTTAACAGTAGTCCTTGTTATTATCTTTATAGTGCTTTTAGCCGTGTTGGTTGTTCTTCTCACTCGAAAGGAAAAACCACTTGAAGAAGTAGAAACTAGTTATTACTAAATTTAGAATTTATTATTTTATTTTATTTTATAATTGCCCTCGAAAGAGGGCTAATTTATTATTCTCAATAAATTTATAAGTAAATCATTCTTGTTATTTTTATGAGAGTGAATATTAAGAAGCGTGGACTTTCCCCTGTTGTTGCTACTGTTTTGTTAATATTAATGGTTGTTGTTGTAATATCTATGATATTTGTTTGGGCTCGTGGATTTTTTGAAGATCAAACTGAAGGTTCTGAAAGACCAGTTGGAGAGTTATGTTCTTCTGTTGATTTTATAGCAAATATAGTTGTTGGTGGGTTAGAGATTGTAAATAGAGGAAATGTAGATATTGATGGATTCGAAGTAAAAAAATCTTTAAATGGTTTATCTGAAATTGAAAAAATTAATACTGGTGTTTCTGCTGGAGATAATTTAATAAAAAATACCTTTACTAAAGAAATGGGCAATGGGGATACTCCTGAAAGGATTGAGATGTTTGCTGTTTTAAAAGAATCTTCTTCAGAAAATACATTTACTTGCTATAATGATCCAGAATTTTTGGTTATCTAAACTTTTAGACTTATTATTTTAGAAATATTTTCTTGCATACTTACTCCATAGAGGCTTGATGTTTCTGATATTAGTGTATCGTTGTGGGTTATTATAATATATTGTCCGCTTGTCATGTATTTCTTTATTAGAGCTGCTAGAAGTTCTGAATTGTGTTTATCAAGGGCTGCATCAATTTCATCAAAAACATAGAAGTGATAGGGTCTATATTCTTGTATCGCGAATATTAAAGACAAAGCAACCATAGTTTTTTCTCCTCCTGAAAGAGATGTAATATCAAAATATTTACCACGAGAAGCTTTGATTAATATGTTTAATCCTCCATCAAGTGGACCTTTTTTATCTTCTAGTTCTAAAAATATATAACCCTTCTTAGATAGCTGTGAGAAATTTCTCGTGAAATATTCATTAATTGCGTTTAGAGTTGTTGTAAATGCTTTCTTTTTCTTTTTATCTATCTCTGTAATTATGTTTTGTATTTTGTCTTTTTCTTGTAGAATGATTTCTAATTTACCTTGTATTAATTCTACTTGCTCATTTATTTTATCGAATACTTCTAATGCCCTTAAGTTAATATTACCTAGTCTTGATATTCTGAATTGTGATTTTTGAAGTTTTTCCCTTACCTGATCTGCTGGAAGCGATAAGATATCAACGTTTCCTAATTCTAATAACTCAGATTTTAATGAATCTACTTGTGCATTGAATTGAGCTTTTTGTATTTTATTATTATTAATCTTGTCTTCTAGATTTTTTGTAGTGTGTTGCATTCCTATTATATCTGTTTCTAAAACTTTTTGTTGATCTTGTAATTCGTTTCTTTGATCAAAGAATCCTTGTGCTTTCTGATATAGTTTTTGTTCCTCAATTTCTTTTTTCACAGCTTCTTTATCTTTCTCTGTTATAAGTATTTCAATTTTTCTAAGTTCAACTTCAGATTCTTCTATATCTCTTTCTATAGATTTTGATTCAGCTGAAATTCTATTTATTTCTCTCTTTTTGACAGTTATTTCAGTATCTACATCAATATCTGCAAAAGACATTTCCTGTAAAGATAATTTTGCATCACCATAATTTTCTTCTATATTTTTTAATTTTTCATATTCTGATTTTATCAAATGGAGTTTTTTATTTGTTGAGGCTAATTCTTCTCGTGTTTCTTCTTGATTTTTTGTTATTTGCTTTATTTGTTCTCGTTTTTCTTCTGAGTTATTTAGTTTTACTTGATTAATATCGAGTTCATTTAATTTGGTTCTTAACGCTATTAGACTTTCTTCAAATCTTTTCATACCTTCTTCCATTTTCTTTTGAATAATTTTATTTTTTTCATATTCTGATTTTGAGGAATCTATTTTTATATTTGCAGTGGTTGATATTTTGTGTTTATGTTCATCTGTAACATCTTGCTTACATATTGGACAAGATTTTAATTGAACGATTTCTGTTTTTAATTTTTCTTCTCTTGTTATTTCTGTTTCTAGAATAGCGTTTCTTCTTTCTTTTTCTAACATCTCTTTCTCTAACTTAGATATTTTTTCTACTGTAGAATTAATTTCCGATTTTACCTCTGTTTTTAATTTTTCATTTTCTTCTATAGATTTTGTATATTTTATTTCATAAAATAAAGAAGTAATTGATTGTTCTATCATTTGTATCTCTTTTGCTGATTCCATTAGAAACTTCTCTTCTATATTTTTTTTATTTTCTATTGTTGATAAATTAGATTTTAAAATATAGAATTTTCTTCTTTCTTGTTCTAAGATGTCTAATTTTTTTTCTAGAGTTTTTTGTTGTTCCTGTTGTTTTTTTATTTCTGGAGAAGTTGTTTGTATCTCTGATATTTCTGTATTAAATTTTTCTAATTTACTTCTAAAATTTATTATTTTTTCTTTCCCTTGAATCATTCTATTATCAAAATTTTCACGCCTTACATCTAGGCCTGCAAGGTCTGCTTTTAAATCTGAAATTTCTCTATGTAAAACTTCTTGTTCATTGCTAGTTGAAGACTGAATCTGCTTATTTATTATTAAAATTTTATCTTGTAATTTATCTACATTAAAATTTTTCTCGTAAATTTGCTTTTTGATTTTTTCAATTTCTATATTACATCGTTCTATAGTCTTTTCAATCTCTATAATTTCTTTTTCTTTGATATTTTTTGTTTTTGAAAGTAATGTTGATTTACATTGCTTTATTGACATTTCTAATTTTTGATATGAGATAGCTTCTTGTCTTTCTTTATCTAAGTTTTTTAGATAGGATTTTCTTTCTCTTAGAATCGCCGAGACTTCTTTGAATTTCTCTTCGGTTTTCTCGAGTTCTCTTAGTGATTTGTGTTTCCTAGTTTCATATATTGAAATTCCAGCAACTTCTTCTATTATTTTTCTACGTTCATCTGGTGTAGATTTTACTAAGGATTGAATTTCTCCTTGGAGTACTATATTAAATCCATTTGGATCAATTCCTGCTTGTGCCATAAGTTCTAAAACATCTTGTCTGTTTTTTGTTTGTCCATTTATCCTATATATTGATTGTCCAGTTTTTCTAACAGTCCTTTTGATTACGACTTCTTTTGTTTCTATCCCAAACGTTTTGTTAGAATTATCAAAAGTTAATTCTACCATTGCCTCCATTGAACCCTTGTAAGCTTTGTTCCCAGAAAATAATAAGTTTGCTGCTTTTGTTGCTCTGATTGATTTAATTGAAAGTCTACCTAGCACAAAACAGAGAGCGTCGGTGATATTAGATTTTCCACTTCCGTTAGGGCCTACTATTACATTCATAGAATTTTCAAATGGGATTTCGGTTCTCCTTGCAAATGATTTAAATCCGTGCATCACGATTTTTTTTACATAAGTCATGGATGGATTAGGAAAATAGGGTTTTTAAAAATTTATACGAGTAAAAATATTTATAAACATGTTTAATATCTAATTTTATGAATAAATTACATTCTGGAGCTAAATGGTCATTCCGATTCAAAGGATATGCAACATTTCTTTTTTTAGTATTCTTTTTATCTTGGGCTATTATTCCTACATTCGGATTTGCGGGAGCTTTGTTTTCTAGTTCTGGAAGTTTTATAGGAATTGTTGTAGCAGGTATTATTTCTTATCTTATTTTTGCAATTATTGTTTCTGAAATTTACGCTAGGATGGCTTATAGTAGATGGTTTTATGAATTTACTAATACAAATTTAAAAATTGAAAAAGGTATAATTTGGAAGAAATACTCTAATGTTCCTTACGAAAGAGTTCAAAATGTTGATATTCATCGTGGTATTTTGGCTAGAATGTTTGGATTTTCTTCAGTTGCAATTCAGACTGCTGGATTATCATATAGTCGTCGTGGTGGTGCTGGCGCAGAAGGATCTATTCCTGCGGTAGATACTAAGCGTGCAGAAGAGATTAGGGAATTTTTAATGAAAAAGATTAGTAAGTCTCATGGGCAAGGAATGTGATTAAAATAATTTCTGTTGATTTACTTTTTTAGCTTTAATCAATTTTTTAACTGTATTCCAAGAAAATCTAATTATTTGTTCATATTTTTCGTTATCAAAATTATTTAAAATGAATTCTTTTGTTTTGGGATCTGCAGGATATCCTGACCCAAAGTCAACTCCAAATTTTTTTCTAAGTTTTTTCATTTCATCTTCACGTTTTTCTTTGGCGAAAATTGATGCAGCTGATACGACTGGATGATTATAATCAGCTTTATGTTCACAAGAAAGATTTATTATTTCTGGTCGTTCTATTAGTTTCTGTACATCGTTTGACCATGCTTGGATATTTACAGATGGACAATCTACAATTACATCTACTTTTTCATTTATATCTTTTGTGAGTTTATTAATTATTTTTGCTGTTTTTATGGCTTCTAAATAATTAAGATTTGAAGATTTATCTATTTCTTTCGGAGAACTGGTTTCAATATGGTGTTTAAATTGAGATACCATGTTTTCTTTTATTTCTTTTCTTCTGGTTGGTGTTAAAAGTTTTGAATCTTTTGCTCCAAGCTCTTTTATTATTCTTTCTTTATCTGATTCAATTAAAACACCTGCTAAAATCATTGGTCCTAAAACTGGACCACGTCCTGCATCGTCAATACCTAGAAGTTTCATTTTAGTTTAACCTTTTTTGTTTTTCCATATAGAAATATTCCTGTAATGATTAAAATAAATTCAAATAGGGATAGGCTATTCATAATTAATACTGGAACGTTTTTTATTTCAATTCCATATAAAATCCATACAATTGTACCCATTGTTAAAATTATATATGTTAAAGGAGAGATGTCTTTTGCACTTTTTGTCTTGAATATTTTATAAATTTGTGGAAGGTTAGCAAAGCCGTTCATAATTCCAAAAATCGTTGCTAAAGTGGAAAGTATTGTCATATGGTATAGAGAAAAGAAAGCTTTATAATGCTTTTTAGGTGCGTATTCTTATAGCGGGATGGAGCAGTCTGGTCAGCTCGTGAGGCCCATAACCTCAAGGTCACGTGGTTCAAATCCCGTTCCCGCTATTTTTTTTTGAAAAATAATTTGACGTGATTTGTATTTCGTGAAAATTGTATTTATATTTATTTTCACTCGAAGCGAATCTACTTACCCGCTATGAGGTGTTTTGAACTAAACTATCTGTATACCAATTTTTGAATTAAAAGAAGTGACCACATTATTCCGTTAAATGTTGAGATGGCGGCAGATAGGAGTAAATTCATTGTTGCAAATATAGCTGCAAACATAAAAATTCCAATTGTAGATATAATTGCTGTTTGAAGTGTCATTGCTCCTACTTTGTTTTTGAATCCATGATAGACTTGCGGAATTAATGCATATCCAACTATTATATTTGTTATACTAAGTGCCAAATCTTGCCATATCATTGGGTTAGAGGATTATTTTTGTTTATTAGCATTTATGTTATAGAAGCGTAGATATTAGAGATAGAGTTTGAATGTGGGGAGGAGGATTCGAACCCCCGTAAGCAAAAAGCTACTGGATCTTAAGTCCAGCCCGTTTGGCCACTCCGGCATCCCCACATGGAAATAAACAATAAAAAGAGGTTATAAAATTATCGGAGTCTTCACCGTTAAGGGTATCTTTTTATAGCTATATCTATCCCTCCCCTTATGAAAAATAAAAATGTTGGGTTTTTTATTGTAGGAATTTCGGCTGTAATTGGATTAATTATTTTATTGTTTAATATGGGATTAAAAAATATTGTTGACCAAGCTTGTGACCATGGATCTTCCTGTGTCATGCATGAAACTATTACTCTGCAAACGAGTTTAAGTCTGGTGATTGCTGGTTTAGTTTTTCTAATAGGGATATTTTTTATTTTTACAAAAGAAAATGAAAGAATTATAATTAAAAAAGTTAAAGAGAAAGTTAAGAAGAAAAAAATTGATTTAACTGGTTTCGATAGTGTAGAAAAAAAGGCAATCCAAATTTTACAAAGAGAAAATGGTGTTATTTTTCAGAAAACTTTAATGGAAGAGCTTGGTGTTGGAAAGGTAAAAATGACGCGTCTTATAGATAAGCTAGAAGCGAAACAATTGGCTGAGAGGAAAAGACGAGGAATGAATAATATAGTTGTTTTAAAGAATTAATTTGCTATGTAACTAGTTTCAGCGAACAGGTTATATAAAATATTTCTTATTAAATATTAATTAAATGGAGGTAAAATATTATGAAAATTTGGATGATGATTGCTGTTGTTGGAATGCTTGCTATGGCTAGTTTTGCTGTAGTTAATGCATTTAGCTCAGAGAAAGTTGTAGAAGATACTACAGATGTCGCTCCTAGTTGTGGAGGAGGGTGTTCCGCTGGTAATACTTGTGGAAGTGCATCTTGTGAGTTTGCAGAAACTGGTAGTTGTGGATGTAGAAGATAGTGCTTTAAATTAATATTTATCTGATCCCCAGATAACTTTATTAATTTAGAAAATTGTTTTTTTCTAAGCCTATGTAGCTCAGTTGATAGAGCGCAACACTCGTAATGTTGAGGTCGCCGGTTTGACCCCGGTCATAGGCTTAGAAAAGGATAAAAAGATTGCTTATCTAATATATAAGAGGTAAAGTAAAATGAAAAAAGATATTATTGAAAAATTAGCTACATTGATAACAGCCGCTTTTGGTTTGGTAGCTGCTTTAGCTTGGAACTCTGCAATACAAAATATTTTTGTAAGAATTTTTGGAGAAAAGAGTTCAATCTCAGCAATGCTTAGTTATGCAATTATTGTTACTGTGATAGCTGTTTTTGTGACTATTTGGCTTGGAAAACTTTCTAATAAAGCTAAATAATTGCGTCAGTTAATTTTATAAAAGATTTTATTTTTGTAATTTGAAATGGATGGATTTGATTTAACAAAGTTTCAAGAGAAAGGAGAAGATCAAGATAAGATTCGTAAGATTATGGGGAAGGTTCTTTCTGGGCGTAGTGATTATGAGGCAATTATAGAAGAGAGAAAAGATATCAAAAGATGTGATGAATGTAATTGGGCATTAGAAGGTGGAGAGAAGTTTTGTCCTGAGTGTGGAAAGAAGTGTTAAGATTTGATTTTATATAAAATTGTTCTGATTTTTTTGGAATGTTCGTAAATTTTGTTTCTTTTTTTTAAACCTATTTAGGATTAATGATGTATAACTTCTGCCAACTTTTAATTTTTTAGAAATTTCTATTGTTGATTTTAGAGTTTTTAAAAATCTAAGAATTTTGTTTTTAATTGTTTTTGTTCTTGGGTTAAATTTATGACATTTCTCCAATTCTTTCTCCGTAATCGCATTTTGTACATTGTAGTAAATATATCCAATCTTCGTCGCCATACATTATTCCGAGATCAATTACTCTACATTTTTTGTTTCCACATTTTGGGCATTTGAAATCATATCCTATCTTTGCATTATTTTTTGCAACACCAGTTCCTAATTTTTCTTTTTTGAATTTTTCTGTTGTAAATACTGAAGAATTCTCAGTTTTCTTTTTTGTTTTACATTTTCGGCATATAAGATATTCTTGATTCTCCCATGCTCGTATTTTTAAAATACCATGACATTTTTTACAGAATTCTATTGGCATATTATATTATAAGAAAGAGAATTTATAAATTTTCCGTGACGATTAACTTTAAAATCTGCCTTGTCATTTTTATACTATGAAATTAATTATAATTCACAAGGAAAAATGCAATGAGTAATAAATCGACTAGAATTTTTTTAATTATTGGGTTAACTAAAGAAAGTACCCACTGGGATGATACATTTGTAGAAACAATAAAAGAGAAATTTAAAACAGATGATATTATAGCTTTAGATCTTCCAGGATCTGGAAAGTATTTGGATCAAAAGTCTCCAATGAGTCTGAAAAGGATTGTTAGAAATACAAGAATTAATTATAAAGAATTTTTAAAAGGTGATACTCATAATATTTTAATTTCTGTTTCTCTTGGAGGAATGGTTGGTACAGCTTGGCTTGAACAATTTCCTGATGATTTTGACCAATTTATAATTATTAATTCAAGTTTAAAAAGTTACAGTCCTATTTACAAAAGAACTCTACCTTGGGCAATGAAAAGACTTTTCGGAGTATTCTTTGCATCAACTCCCGAAAATAAAGAGCATAAAGTTATTGAACTTTGTAGCAATAATAATGAGGTCTATGATCATGTTAAAGCAAAATGGGTGAAAATTGCCAAAGAAAGACCAATGAGTAGAGCAAATATGGTTAGACAACTTATAGCTGGAGCTGCTTACAAGTCAACCTATAAACCTAATTTACCTTTATTGATTATTGCCACAAGGCATGACAAGATTGCTCATCATTCTTGTTCAGAAGATTTACATAAAAATTGGGGTGGAGATCTTCATATGATTGAAGAAGATTATGTTGGACATGCAGCTCATATTGATGCGCCTGTTGAACTGGCAACAATAATATATGACTGGACTGAAAAACAAAATAATGTTTAAAAATTTTACAAAGTACTTTTTCTTTACTAATTATTTTTGGATAGATAGATATTATGTTAGTAACTGTTTTAAGTGTTGGTAAATTTATTGATAAAATAGTTGTTTTAAAGAAAGGTAAGAAAAGTCTTTAAAACTGATTAATTCTATATGTTAATATGAAATTAGCTATAATTCACAAAGATAAATGCAAGCCGACTATTTGCGGACACGAATGTAAAAAGTATTGTCCGGTTGAGAAGAAGGAGCAAGATAGCTGTGTGATTATTGGAGAGAAAGCTGTGATTGACGAAAATACGTGTGTAGGTTGTGCGATTTGTGTGAAGCGTTGTCCGTTTGGAGCGATTGATATTATTAATTTGCCTTCTGTGGAAGAAAAGGATATGGTTCATAGGTATGGCGAGAACGGGTTTGCCTTGTATGGTTTGCCTGTTCCTAAAGAGGGTTTTGTTTTGGGATTGCTTGGTAGAAATGGTATAGGAAAATCTACGGCTGTAAAATTATTAGCAGGTACGGAAAAAATTAATTTGGGTAGTGATGCTAGTGAAGAAGATATAAAGAAGTTTTTCAAAGGTAATGAGATACTTAGATATTTTGAAGGTCTAAATGAGAAAGTTGTTTCATATAAGCCTCAGAATTTATCTCAGCTGGCTATTGATATTAGTGTTACGGATTTGTTGAAAAAAAGAGGCTCTAAAGAAGATATTGAAAAATTGGCAGAGAGATTAGGTATTTCTCATGTACTTAAAAATAAAATGGATAAATTATCTGGTGGAGAATTGCAAAGAGTCGCTATTTTGGCAGCAAGTTTGGGAGATGCTTCGGTATACTTCTTTGATGAACCTTTGGCGTTTTTAGATATTGGGGAGAGATTACGAGTTTCGGATTTTTTGAAGGAAATTTCTAAAGACAAGACTTTGATTATTGTTGAACATGATTTATTGATACTTGATTATTTGACAGATTTTCTAAATATCTTTTTTGGAGGGCAGGGTTCTTTTGGTGTTGTTAGTGGAATAAAAACTTCTAAAGAAGGTGTTAATGCTTATTTGCATGGGTTTTTGAAAGAGGAAAATATTAGAATTAGAGACAAAGCTTTGAGTTTTAATTTTACAAAAAATGCGGCTATTTCTGGAAACAAGATTGGTAAGTGGCCTGCTTTTGATCTTAAATTTCCTTCAGGTTTTGAATTAAAAGTATGCGAGGGAGAAATTAGAAAGAATCATGTTATTGGAATTTTAGGTAAGAATGGAACAGGAAAAACTTCTTTTGTTCGAGCTCTAGCTGGAGAAATAGAAACTTCTTCGGGAAAGATTGATTTGGATTTGGATGTTTCTTATAAAGCTCAATATTTGTTTACAGATAGTGAAGAAGTTGTTAGAGATGTTTGTTTCAAGGAAAAAATTAATAAGAGGATGAAGAGCATGTTTAATGTTGGAGTTTTGGAATCTAAGAAAATTTGTGAATTGTCGGGTGGAGAGTTGCAGAGATTTAGTATTGCTAGATGTTTGGCTAAAGATGCAGATATATATTTGATTGATGAACCATCTGCTTATTTGGACGTTGAAGAAAGAATTTCTGTGGCTAAAGCAATTAAGGATGTAATGGTCGAAAAAGAAAAAACGGCTTTTGTTGTTGACCATGATCTACTACTTGTTTCTTATTTGGCTGATTCAATTATTAATTTTGGCGGTGTTACTGGGAAGAATGGTTTAGCGAGCGAAATTAAAGATTTTAAAGAAGGCGTTTCTTGTTTACTTGAAGAGTTAGACGTTACATTAAGAAGAGATGCTGAATCGGGACGACCTAGAATTAACAAGAGAGGTTCTGTTTTAGATAGAGAACAAAAAGCTTCTGGGCAATGGGCCGTATTTTAATAAAAAACTCGTTTCAGTAAAAAGTATAGCTTGTTTCATTCTAATATATCTATGAAATGCAAGGGAGGATTAAAAATATGGGAAAGAAAATACTTACAGTTGGAGCTTTGCTTCTTGTTGGTCTTTTAGCTACTAGCGCGGTTATGGCTTATCAGGGTGACCCTTCGGTTAAAGGTCCGAACTTCTCTGAAGAAAGGCATGCGGCAATGCAAGATGCTATTGATAATTCAGATTATCAAGCTTGGTATGATTTGATGACTGAAGACGGTCGAAATCCAAGAATAGTTAATGTGATTACAAAAGATAATTTTGTAGATTTTGCAGAAGCTAAAAAACTTGCTTTAGATGGAGATTTTTCTGCTATGGATGAGTTTAGAGCAGAATTCGGTCTTGGTCTTGGACAAATGAGACACGGTGAAGGCAAAGCTTTAGGTAGAGGACGTGGTCCTGAAGAAGGACGACATAATTGTCCTAACGCCTAAATACAAAATGAATTTTTTTATTTTTTTTATTTATAAAAGGTTAAAAACCTTAGGAAATTAATATGGATATGCCAATGAGAATGACTGGATGTGTTGCGAAAGGTGGAATGAGGCCGTTTATGGGTGCTCATCCTTATAGTTGGGTGTTTCAATTATTAATTCTTATTGCAGTTGGGCTAATTATTTATTGGGTGTTTAAGGGTAATAAGAAAGAATCTGCAATTGATATTGTCAAAAAAAGATATGCTAGCGGCGAGATAACTGAGGGTGAATTTAAAAAAATTAAGAAGGAACTTGCATAATGGAAATATCTTCTAGAAAATTGATTACGGCTTTCGTTGCAGTTTTTTTACTTGGAGTTATGTTTTCTTTAGTTAACGGATATTATTCAACAGAAGAGGGGAGTAGTTTGCCATTGATTGTTTATGCAATTTCTTTTGTTTCAGTATTGATTGGTGGATTTATTGTAGTTTTATTTCAGGCTAAAATTAACAAAGTTCAACTTAATCGTGTTCTACAAATTCTTCCTGAGAAAGAGCATAAAATTATTGGATTGCTTTTAGATAATAATAATTCTATGGAACAAAATAAATTAGTTGCTCTTAGCGAAATTAATAAGGTAAAAATGTCAAGAATTTTAACAGATTTAGAGTCCAGAAAAATTATTAGTAGAACTAATTTAGGAAATACGAAATTAATTGTTCTTAAAGTCTAATTGTGAAACTTTAAATAGTATTTTTCTTTTATTGTTTTATGGAGAAAGCTAGGCTAAATTATTGGATTGATTTTTTACTTTTGATTTCATTTATAATTATAACTGTATCTGGATTTGTTTTAAAATTTGCATTTGTTTCTGGGGAACCTGGTGTTGGTAGGAAAATTTTATTCTTAGGGACTACTAAGATAATGTGGTTACCATGGCATAGTATTGCTGGAATAGTTATGACTGTTTTAGTATTGGTTCATTTGGTGTTGCATTTTAATTGGATAAAAGCAATGACTAAGACATTGTTCAAGTCCAAAGTTTAATAAATTGAGAATTCTATTTTATCTTATGAAGAATTTAGTTATTGATTTAATTTCGAAAGAATTGAAGTTAAGTTTGTCTGATGTAAAAAATTTGGTTGAGATTCCTCCTAGAGATGATATGGGCGATTTTGCATTCCCGTGTTTTAGTTTGGCTAAGAGTCTTAAAAAAAATCCAATGGTAATTGCAGAAGATTTAGCTAAGAAGCTTAGAAAAAAGTTACCTAAGGAGATTTCTAATGTAGATTTTAGTGGACCTTATATTAATTTTTTTATTGATAAGAAAATTTTGGCTAAGGGAGTTTTAACTGAGGTTGTCAAAAAAGGATTTGGAGAGAATGATTTAGGAAAAGGAAAAACTAGGCTAGTTGAATATTCTCAGCCTAATACGCACAAAGCATTTCATGTTGGGCACATTAGAGGGACTTCTTTGGGTGAAAGTTTAGCAAGAATATTTAGGGTTTCAGGAGAAAAAGTTACTCAGATGAATTATAGTGGGGATACTGGGATGCATATTGCAAAATGGATTTGGTGTTATAAAAAATATCATGCTAAAGAAAAATTAAAAGATGACGAATCTTGGATTTCTGGAATTTATGTGGATGCGGTAAAAAGACTTACGAAAAATGAAAAGCTTCAAGAGGAAGTTGATAAGATTAACAATAAGATTGAAAATAAAAGTGACAACGAGATAAATGAATTGTGGGAAAAAACTCGTGCTGCTTCTATAAAATCATGGGATAAAATTTATCAAGAACTAGGTGCTCATTTTGATGTTAGTCTATTTGAAAGTGAGTTTGAAGAAGATGCTAAGGCTAAGGCTTTGGAATTATTGGATAAGAAAATTGCGAAAAAAGACGATGCTGTGTTTATGGATTTAAAAGATTATAATTTGGGAGTATGGGTTTTGTTGCGTAGAGACGGAACGGTTTTATATTCTGCTAAGGATATCGTTCTTGCATTGAAGAAGTTTAAAGAATTTAAGAGCGATAAGTATTTGATTGCGGTTGGTAACGAGCAAGAAGGACATTTTAAACAACTGGTTAAGACTTTGGAATTAATGGGATTTGGGAAAGAGGCTCAAAGATACGAGGTTCTTCCTTTTGGAATGGTTAGATTCCCAGAAGGAAAAATGAGTTCTAGAACTGGAAAAAATATTTTGTATTCTGAGTTTTCTACAGAGATTATATTTATTGCAAAAAAAGGAATTATTAAGAGAGGGTACGGCGGAAAGGATATCGATGAAAGGGCAATGAAAATCGCTGTTGCTTCCATAAAATATTCTATGTTAAAGCAGGATCCTAGGAGAACGATGATTTTTGATCCGAAGCAAGATGTTTCTTTTGAAGGAGACACCGGTCCTTATTTGTTGTATAGTTATGCTAGAGCTTCCAGTATTATTAGAAAGGTTAAATCTAAGAAAGCGGTTAAAATTTTAGATTTGAAAGATTCAGAAATTAAGTTATTAAAGAAAATTAATGTGTTTGAAGATATTGTTAAAAAAGCCTATGAGGATTTAGCTCCTAATTTAATTGCTAACTATTGTTTTGAGTTGGCACAGATGTTTAATGAGTTTTATCACTCTTGTCCTGTTATGGGGAGCGCAGAAGAAGGACTTAGATTGAAGTTAGTTGATGCTTTTAGAATAACTTTAAAGAAAGGATTAGAACTTTTAGGAATTGAAACAATTGAAGAGATGTAGGATAATATCAAATAGGATTGATGTTATTAAAAAAATAATTATTTTTATTTTACTTAAGATAATCTAATTTTTTTGTAGATAAATAAATTGTTTTGTGCCATTTTTGTTTATTTAGTGATTCTTCCCTATCTAATATTTCTCTAGTAACAAAATCATAGGAAAACCAAATTTTTTTATCTTTTATTCCGGTCAGTCTCAACATGTATTGGTTCATATTTGGGCAATAATCAATTTCTTCTTCAGTATTAGCTGTCGCGTGCAAATGTACTTCGTCTTCTGGTTTTTGGCTATTAAATGTTACATTTGGTGTTAATAGATTTTCAAGTCCATTTCGAAATTCTGATAAAATATCTGCATTAATTACGGGAATATAATGAAGTGTTTTGCTAAAATTCCCATTTCCTTCTAGTGTAAAAGGAATAAGTTTATAATTTTTACAGAAATGAGCTATTTTTTCTTCGATATATTTTTCTTCGGTTTTTATTTGAAAGGGTCTTACTAAAGTGATATGCGGATGAAAAGATTCTATGTTTTTTGATATTCCTTTAATATAATCTTTCGCATGTCCCCTCAACCAAATTTCCAAATAATGACTCATAAATCACAAAAAGAATAATTGCTTATTAATTTAATTATGATTCAATAGGTAACAATAAAGAATGAATTTTATTTCACAACTTTGAAATTTTTCCAAGCTATTTCAAATAAATTTTCTAATGCTTGTGCAAAGAATTGTGTGTTTAACCAAATTCCAATATCGTAAGTTGGATGTACTTCGTCATCATTTAGAAGCATAAACATTAATTGCTCGCTATCTATTAACATGAACCTTGCTCTGAAATCTGCTACGTCCCTAACTTCTGCTACCTTTGCAAAATCCTTAGCAACTTGTTTGTTTTCTGGGGTTATTGGAGCAGCAACTCTAATTGTAACTCCACGTTTTTTTGCTTTTTCTAGAGAAGGCATTAAGACTTCTAACTTTCGGCTTAATCCATCGGCTGTTGTTACTAATGTGATTGTAGATTGAGCTTCTCTTACTAACATGTCTAAATGGTTGTAAATATTTTGTCTTCCTTTTAGAGCTCCCGATAAATCTGTTGATTCTATATATTTGATTCCGTCAGAAAATAATCCACTTAATTCTCCAAGAACTTCGTCGCCCTTTAATTTTTCTAATCTCTTAGATTTTTCTTGAGCTGAAGTTACTAAATTTTTCTTCACTCTCTCTATTACCTCTTCTGGTTTTAGTGCGATAAATTTGATTGGCTTTCCTAGTTTCATTATAATGAAGCCTTTTCTCTCAAGTGATTCTAAAATGTCGTATGTTCTTGAACGTGGTACATCAGAAATACTAGATAATTCTCCTGCCGTGGAGGTTCCTCTGGATAACAAAGCCGTCCAGACTTTTACTTCATATAGATTTAAGTCGAATATTTTTCTTAATCTACTTAAAAATTCCTCTTTGACTATCATAGTTGTTTTAGTAAGAAAGAGTATTTAAATGTTTCTCAGTATTGTTTGAATATCCAGTAGTGAAAACAGCTTTTTATCGACGACATTATATTTTATTTAAGTTAATTATCGGTTATTTTTTCTTTATTTTCCCTGTTTCCCAGTGATTAAATTTAGAAATTAATTTTTCTAGGACGACGTTATTTTAATTGAAAACCCTTATAAATATGTAATTCTCTTCTCTATTATGGCAATTGATTTTAAATCAGTAGAAGAAGAAGCTAGAAGTGTTTGGAGTAAACACAAAGAAGAAATTAAGTCGGCGGTTCAAGATGATGTTAATAAAAAATTATTTTCTTTTTTAGAAGGTCCTCCGACGGCAAATGCACCTCCTGGATTGCATCATCTAGAAGTTAGAACGTTTAAGGATATAATTTGTAAGTATAAATTTATGAATGGCTTCTCGGTTCCTAGGAAAGGTGGATGGGATTGTCATGGTCTTCCCGTTGAAGTTCAAGTAGAAAAGGCGTTGGGTCTTAATTCCAAAAAAGAAGTTTTGACTTATGGAGAGAATAAATTTATTGATAAATGCAAGGTAAGTGTTTTTTCTAATATTGATGAATGGAATGCGTCGACTGAAGAACTGGATTATTGGGTTGATTTGGATAATCCGTATAGAACATTAGATAATAATTATGTTGAATCGATTTGGTGGAGTTTAAAGGAGTTACATAAAAAAGATTTACTTTACGAAGGGAATAAGGTTGTTCCGTTTTGCCCAAGGTGTTCTACTCCGTTATCGAGTCATGAAGTTTCTCAAGGATATAAAGAAGTTAAGGAGAAATCGCTAATTGTCAAAGTTAAATTAAATGATGATGATAGAAAATTGCTTGTTTGGACTACAACACCATGGACTCTTCCTTCCAATGTGGCTATAGCTGTTAATCCAAAATTAACATATGTAACAGTTGAGCACGAAGGAGAAAAATTAATTTTAGTAGACACTTTGGTGGAAAATTATTTTGAAGATGCGAAGATTCTTGAAAAATTTTCTGGGAAGAGTTTAATAAAAAAAACGTATGAACCATTGATGCCTTATTTTAAAGACTTAGAAGGCGCCTTTAAAATAATAGGTGGAGATTTTGTAACGACAGAAGATGGAACTGGAATTGTTCATATGGCTCCTGCTTTTGGTGAAGATGATTATGAAGTATGTAAAAATGCAGGAATTCCTTTTGTTCAGCCGGTTGATCAGTCGGGACATTTTACAAATGAAGTTCCTGATTTTGAAGGGAAATTCATTAAGGATTGTGATAAAGATATCGGGCTAAAACTTCATGATGAAGGAAAAGTGTTTAAGGTTTTGAATTACAAGCATGATTATCCTTTCTGTTGGAGATGTGACTCTCCTCTGATGTATTATGCGGTTAAATCTTGGTTTGTTGCTTCTACGAAAGTTAAGGAGAAAATGATTAAAGAAAATCAGAAAATTAACTGGTTGCCTAAGCATATTAAAGATGGAAGATTCGGGATGTGGCTTGATAATATTAAAGATTGGAATTTGTCTAGGTTTAAATTCTGGGGAACTCCGTTGCCGATTTGGAGATGTGAATGTGGAAAGGAAAAAATCATTGGTTCGGTTGAAGAATTGAGAAAAGAATCAAATAAGGAATTTAAGGAATATGATTTACATAGGCCTTGGATTGATGAACACAAATTAACTTGTGAATGTGGAAAAGAAATGACTAGGATTAAAGATGTAATTGATTGTTGGTATGATTCTGGTTCTGCAATATTTGCACAATTCCATTATCCATTTGAAAACAAAGAAGAATTCGAAAGAAGGTTCCCTTATGATTTTATTTCAGAAGCAATCGACCAAACTCGTGGATGGTTTTATACAATGCATGCTTTGTCTACTATGCTTTTTGATAGCTTAGGATACAAGAATGTGGTTTGTGCAGGGCTCATTCTAGATGCTGATGGAGAAAAAATGTCTAAAACTAAAGGTAATATGATTAAACCAAGAGAAATGTTTGATTCCGTTGGTGTCGATGCCGTAAGATTACAAATGTGTTCAAATGATACTGGAAACTCTAAAAGATTCTCAGAAGAGATGGTTAGAGATTCTGTTTTGCCTTTCTTAAATGTCTTATATAATTGTAAAACATATTACTCTCAGCTTAAGAATGAAAAGTTAAACAAGGCTATTGAGGATGAATGGATTTTGAGTAGATTGAATCAGGTAATTGGAGAAGTAAATGTGTTTATAGATAACTTTGAAATAGATAAGGCTATGATGGCTGTTAAGGATTTTACCGTTAATGATTTGTCTAGGACATATATTAGAATTACAAGAGACAGAATTGATACCAAGGAAATTCTAGGGGAGGTTTTGGAAAAAATTTCTTTAATGTTGGCTCCGTTTGCGCCGTATATCTCAGAATCTGTTTATCAACTATTTCATATTGGAGAATCGGTACATTTGGCGAAATGGCCAGAGATTAATTCTAAAAATGTTAATAAGAAACTTGAAGAAGAATTTGTATATGCATTAGAAGTTATCGAGAAGGGTTTGAAATTTAGAGATAAGAATCAACGTGGTTTGAAATGGCCATTGTCTAAGGCAATTATTAGTTCTGATAAAAAATTAAGAAAAGAAATTCAGGAAATTGTAATGTCTCAACTGAATGTGAAAAATTTAGAATTTAAAGTTGCAGATGAGTTAGATGTTGAACTGGATTTAGAGATGACTCCTGAATTAGAAGCTGAAGGTTTTGCTAGAGAATTATCTAGAAAGATTCAGGCACAGAGAAAAGCTTTGGGTTTGAAAAAAGAAAATTCAATTAATTTAAAAATTAATTCTCCGGATATGAAAGAAATTTTATCTACTCAATTAGATTTCTTGAAAGAAAGAACCGGTTCAAAGGATTTAGTTTTCGTTGATGTTCCAATCAAATCGAAAGATTTAGCAGAGTTTAAGATTAAAGATAAGATGGGTTCTTTTTTAGTAGAAGTTATTTAGATTTATTCTTTAAGCTCTTCAATCGTTTCTTGTTCTAAGAAATGAAGTTCTGTCGGTATAATTAAACAGAAAGGCATTGGGATTTTTTGGTTTTTTAATGTGTCTAAACTATCGTAAAATATTTTCTGATTTGGTGTTCCAGCATTAGAAACCGCAATTATTTTTTCTGGCAAAGAAATATTAGTTTCTTTTGATGATTCTTGAAGTTGTTCTATCGCGTTTTCTATTTTTAGTCCGATATCTGTTAGAATTAAAGTATGAGCTTTGATAGATTGGTTTTCTTTTATATAATTCATAAACGAAGTTGGTTTATTTGTGTGTTCTTCCCAGTTTGGCATTGATGCTGTTTTGCCGAATTTGTAAAGAGAAAGTCCAGTCTCTGCTATAGTTGTCATAATAGATGCATTGTGAAAAATTTGGTATGGTATTTTTTGTTTCTTGCACTCAAGAATTAATTGTATATGTGTTGTTGCAGAGAGAGAGTCCCCATAAACTAATAATGCTACGTCTTGGATTTCTGCTTCTTTGAGTATTGATTCATCTTCTACTTTTGTTCTATCTAGCTCTGTAATTTTAATATTGTATTGAGATTCTAATTTTTCTATTGGATATGGGAAATTTACAGTATAATTCTCTAAATATATTTTTTCGCAAGTTTTCAGTTTCTCTAGAGCATCTAAGGAGATTGAATTCTTGTTCATACCTATTCCTATTAAATAAAGTACCATATTAAAATACATAAAAAAGGGATTTTAAGTTTATGCTTTGTTCCATATAAACGTCATAATAAAGATAAAAACTAAAGGTAAAGCTATTTTTTTATCGATGGTGTAGAAAACCGTTGCTGCTATTGCGAGTATCCATAAGAGAATTGGAAAATACGGAGATTTTGAGTAAATTTGTTTTTCATCTTTTGTAACATGTGCGAGTGCGAAGCCCAGTGGAATCGCTAAAATTAATACTAAATATGCTATCATAAGGCTTTTAAGGCAATTTTCCTTTAAATTATTATGGATTTCGTAGAAGATATAAAAAATGGAGCGGTATTTATTTATCCTACTGATACTATCTATGGCCTTGGTTGTGACGCGACAAACGCTGAGTCTGTTAGTTTTATTAAGAATTTGAAATATAGAGATAAAGATAAGCCTATGAGTGTTATTGCTCCTTCAGTAGAATGGATTAAAGAACATTGTGTTGTTGAAGATGAAATGCTGGAAAAATATTTACCCGGGCCGTATACTTTAATTATAAAAAAGAAAGATCCTGAATTTATGAAGGACGTTTCTTCTAATGATTGCTTAGGGGTTAGAATTCCGGATTGTGAATTTACAAAATTGGTTGAGAAGGCAGGTATCCCATTTATTACAACTTCTGTTAATTTAGTTGGAGAACCCTATGCAATTAAGATTAGTGATATTTCTGCAGAAATTTTAGATGCTGTAGATATTGTAATTGGAGTTGGAAAACTAGATGGACGACCTTCTATTTTACTTATTGAAGGCAAAGAAATTGTGCGGTAAAGATTTTTTAGTTGTTATTAATTAAGAGTAACACTTATAAATTAAATTTTTGTATAATTTCTATGAATACTAATTATGAAAATTATGGAGATAGTCCTTTAGGTAAGATAAGTGGTAAACCTTTTCATAAAATTCCCCTTTCGGATATAAACCCGTTTGTAGATAAAGAATTGGTTTCTACAACTTATGTTTTGGGTTCGCCTGGATCGGGAAAAAGTAGATTTGTTTCTAGGTTAATGGATGTTTATAATGGTAAATTAGCTATTGAATCTGGTGTTTTTGAATTATTTCAAAAACATGTTATAGAGTATGGTATTAAAAAGCGGAAGGAAAATAAATTAAATAATGGTCTTGAAGATTGGGATTTTGATATGCCTAATATTGATGGACTGAGTGTGCATGATAATATGATGATTGGATTTTATATTGATGATGGTTCAGGCCCTAGGAATGCTTCATATAGTGGACCTGGATCGTTTCATTATAGAGAATTTCTTTCTCATGTTTCTAGTGGTGGAAAATCAGGATTTCCTGATTGGTTATTTATTCCTGTAGGTGAAGATAAATATGCACAAGTAATTTCGTTTCCAGGTCATCAAAGTATTGATGATTTTTTAGGTGGAAATAACAAATCTATTCCAACTATTAATTCTCCAACTTCTGTTATTTATTTGATAGATCCTGATATTGATGCTTATGATGTATTTAATACAACTAATGCTAATCTGGCGAGAGACACTAATCCCCCATGGAAAGAGTTGGAGAAACACTTGTCCGACACTCTACGATTAGAACTGGATGGAACTTCTACATATTGGTTTTTATCAAAAACTAATTCAGAAAAGTTCGATCTCAATCAGGAAAAGGCAGAAAAGATTTATTCAGATGGAGAATATGCAATGGGAGCTAGTAGTGTTATGTTTGATAAATCCGGGAAGAGGGATTATTCTGAGATTGCTAATCGTCTTCCTGATATAGATTTTTCTGATTCATTTAAAGATTCTAACGCAATAGTTCATCAGAAGTTTGATAAAATAATTGGTTTAGAGTAAGTATATATTGTGTTAAATAAAATAAGAAGAAAAATTGTAATTGTTGATGGAAAAAAGATAGGTCGTTAGATTTTCTTGCCCAACTTTTTTAAACATCTTTTCTTTTGTTTCTCTATGAAATATATTGATGTTCATGCGCATTTGGATATGGATCGTTTTAATGATGATTTAGATGAAGTTGTGGTTCGAGCTAAAGAGAATGATTGTTTTATTGTGAGTTCTGGGACAAATCCTAGTGCGAATAGAAAAGTTTTGGAATTTTCTAAGAAATATGAAAATGTTTTAGCTTCGTTTGGAATTTATCCTATTGATGGAATTATTAGAGAGTTTCCTAGTTTGCAGGATGATGGCCCTCGTGAGATTATTTCTTTTGATGTTGATGAGGAGTTAAAATGGATTGAGGAACATAAAGATGAATGTGTTTTGATTGGTGAAATTGGTTTAGATTTTAAAGTTGTTGAAGCGACGCCAGAAATTAGAGAGGCTCAGATTAAAAATTTCGAGAAGATTATTGAGTTTGCAAAAAGAATTGATAAAACTATATTGATTCATACTCGTGGTGCTGAGTTAGAATGTATTGAATTGTTGGAAAAACATAATTGTAAAAAAGTTATTATGCATTGTTTTAGTGGGAAGAAAGCTTTGATTAGGCGAATCGTTGAGAATGGTTGGTTTTTGAGTGTGCCGGCTGTGATTACTCGGCTTGACCATTTTAAGATGCTTGTTGCAATGACACCTTTAGAACAAATATTGACAGAGACAGATTCTCCTTATTTATCTCCTGTAACTAGAGAAAGGAATGAACCAGTTAATGTTATGATAACAGTTAAAGAGATTGCGAAGATTAAGGAATTAGATGAAGAAGTTGTTAAAGAGAAAATTGTTGAGAACACTGAAAAATTATTAAATTTATGATGTAAATTTTATTCCAGTTGCTTTTTTTATAAGTCCCTTTTTGTTTTCTAAAATATCTTCTTTTTTTGATTTTTTTAAATATTGTTTAATCAGTTTTTTCTTTTTAGCTATACTTATATTTTGATTTGTATGCGGTCCTCCGATACATCCACCTTTACAAAATAAACAGTCGAGAAAAAGAATTTCTTTTTTAGGATTTTTTAAAAATGTCAATATATTTTGTGCTCCGTCTGTTATTTTAATTTGTTTTTTTGTCAGTATACCTTTTAGATGTGCTGTTTTTGAGAGTGCTCCTCCTAGTGGATATATTTTTGTATAATCGTTGTAAAATTTATCAAATTGCGTTTTAGAATTGTTCTCTTTTATTTTATATTTAACAAATAATTCTTTCAGTTGTTTAAAATCTATTACATAATCAACTTCTTTATGTTGTTTAGCCTCTACTTTTTTGAAATCGCATGGCGACAAGAAAAATATTTTATATTTTGGAAAATATTTTCTACATATTTTTGACATTGCTATCATTGGAGAATCAATTTTTATGATTTGATTTTTTAATTCCGGATAATTATTTTCTATTGTTGTTACGCTTCCTGGACACGTTGACGCAATTAAAAGTTTCTTTGTTCTCTGGAGTTGTTTGTGATATTCTCTATTAATCATTTTTGCCCCAAAAGTCAATTCTACTACTTTGTCAAATCCTAATTTTTTTAATTGATGTATTATAGATGGATATGAAAAATCTGTGACAAAACTTGGAGCAATCATAATTAGATTTTTTGTCTTGCTTTTTAGAACTTTTTCTATTTGTAGTATATTGTTTTTATCTACCATCTTTGTTTTTATCTGCTCCATTTATCTTGTAATGTTAATTCTTTTGATTGGTAAATTATACCTAGCGGAATTTTTCCAGATTTTGAATTATAATTAAATTCTTCAGCTAATTTCTCTGCAGCCTTTTTGCTTCTATTGTCTTTTATTTTATACATTTGTTTATCTTTACCATTTGCTTCTATATTAAAAATTAAACAATCTTGGATTACTTCGATAAATGAAAATCCTTTATGGGCAATTGCTTTTGTCATCATTTCAACCATGTGAGGAATGTCTCGTGCATTAGTTCTAGCTACGAAAGTTGCATTTGATGCTAGTGCAAGTTTTATTGGATTCATCGGTTTGTCAAATACTCCTAATGGCTGTGATTTTGAGGTATACCCTTGTTGGGAAGTTGGTGTTGGTTGTCCGGTTGTCAGAGAGAAAGATTGGTTGTCGTGTAAAACTAGAGTCATATCAGCGTTGTATTTGAAAGCATGAATAAAATGAGAAATTCCTTCTGAATATACAGCTCCATCTCCAGCGAATGTTAAAACCTTTAGATTTGGGTTTCCGAGCGTTATTCCTATTGCGGTTGGTATTGCCCTACCATGAAGACAATTTATTCCAGAAAGGTTTAGATAATCAAATATTTTTGCATGGCAACCTATATCTGTGGTGATTGCGAAGTCCGTTTGTTTATTTTTTTTTGACTCAATTAATTTTGTTAGAGTTTGTTTTACACTTTCCAATATCATGAAGTTTGGACAGCCTGGGCACCAGGTATTTTCAGATTGAGTTGATAGATTTGGTTTCATAACATTCCCTTGATTAATTTATTTAATTCGTCTGAGTGAAAAGGCCGGCCGTTGTATTTCAATAATCTATTTTCAATTTTTATTCCAGTTTTTTCTCTAATTAATCTTCCTAGCTGTCCGGTAACATTGCATTCCACTAAGATTATTTTTGAAGCTTTTTCCAATTCTTCTTTTATTTGTGGAGACAATGGTTTGCAATATAATACCTGTAGAAATTTTGCATCTAAATCTTTTATAGCGTCTTTGATAGCGCCAGAAGTAGAACCCCAACCTATAACTAAATTTTTAGATTTTTTATTTCCATGAATTTTTATCATTTCGAAATTTTTCTCAATGAATTTTTTTGAATCTCTATATTTTGTTATTCGCTTGTTTATGTTTGCCTCAGTTAAAGTATATGATTCGGTTGAATTTCCGAGTTTGTCGGTTTCGTATGATGAATTTTTAACTAAGCTTTTTCCAGGTATTTTTCTTGTTATTTTAAATTGTGGTGTTTTATTTGGTTTTATATTAGAAGAAAATTCTGATTCTGCTAAATGTTTGTCGCTAAGGATTACTGATAAGGTTCTAAATTTTTCTGCTAAATAAAGTGCTTCTGATGTTTTTTCTATGGTTTCAATTGGATTACCAGGAGCTATAACTATCCTTGGAAATTCTCCATGTCCCGCTCTAAGAGCTATATCTAAATCTGATTGTGCTGTATAAGTTGGAACTCCAGTTCCTGGTCCGGGTCTTGATGCTAAATAAACAGTTAAGGGAATTTCAGATATTCCTTGTAAGGAAAAAGATTCACTCATTAAATCAAATCCCCCACCGGATGTTCCAGTCATTGTTTTTATTCCTGTAAAAGAAGATCCTAATGCCATGCTTACAGCTCCGATTTCATTTTCTGCTTGGAAAACTGTCAAGTTATTTTTTATTTGATCTTTTGCAAGTTCGTTCATTACTCCAGTAGCTGGAGTCATTGGGTATGCGATATATAATTTTAGTTCAGAGTTTCTTGCACCTATTGCAACTGCTTGACTACCAGATAAAATTAGTGGTTTATTATTTAGTGGGTTTAATTGATAAATTATTTTTTGTGAATCAAATCCTTTTTTTGCGGAAACAATTGCTTCGTTGTGAATCTTAAATTGTAATTTAATTTCATCTTCTAATTTTTCTAAGGGAATACCAAGAATTTTTGCCAAAGCTCCTGCAAGAGCAATATTTAGATTTTGTTTTTCTTTTTTAAATTGATCTGCAGTGATTATTATTCCATTTTTTTTCAAAGCGTGTTCATGTGTTTTTATTGTTCTTTCGTCTAACGCTACTAAAATATCAACTGTTGCATCATGACTTTCTATTTGAGAATCAGAAACTGACAGAGTATTGAAATTGTGTCCTCCTCTAATTAAAGATTGATAATCTCGATAATTAAATGTAAAGTAACCGTATTTATTTAGAGTTCCTGCAATGATTCCAGAAACTTTATTTATACCCTGTCCCGCTTTTCCACCTATAATAATATTCAACCTCATAATAAATTATGGGAGGGAAGTTATATAAAGTTTTGTTCGTATTTGGTTATATGAAAGTAAATCAATTTGATCTCCGAATCATTTTCGGTGAACAAAAATGAAAGGAGTGATTGATAGTCTTGAGATCGTGAAAAGTTTGCCTATGCCTAAATGGAAAATTATTACGAAACATGAGGATTTGAGTACGTTTGGATTTCCTTGTTATTTGAAAGCTGATGTTATAGGACATAAAAGTGAAATGGGAGCGATTACTCGATGTGATAATTTAGAAGATGCAGAAAGAAAACTGAGAAAAATGCATTTATCTTTTTTTAAAAATAAAATTATTGTTCAAGAAAATATTGAGGGTATTGAGATGATTGTCGGTTTGAAGAGTGATGAAGTTTTTGGAAAGTTATTGGTTGTTGGGTTTGGCGGTATTTTTGCAGAAGTGAAAAGAGATGTTTCATTTCGAGCTTTACCTGTTTCCAGGAGAGATATAATTTCTATGATTAAAGAATTAAAAGGAGTTGAAATTTTTAGAGCACGAGGCAAAAAATACAATTTGGAAAAATTTGTATCTCTGGTAGAAAAAGTTTCATTATTAGGAGAAAAATTAGGTATTAAAGAATTAGATTTAAATCCAGTTATTTTAAATGAGAAAGAAAGTAAGGTTGTTGATGTGAGAGTTGAAATTAATTAACTATTTTTCCTAAAGTTTCACACATTTCTTTTGGCTCATCAAAGTTTATTATTTCATGTTTCTCCATAAACTTTTTTGCTCCTTTAATTTGCTTTTCTCCTAAGAAGCAAGTAAATATAGGTTTTCTAGCTTTTAGTAATGTCTTTGCTGTAAATAAACTTTCCGTCATTTTTTGTGGAGTTAATAGGATTATAGAAAAATCAAAATTTTCTCTTTCTATAATTTGTAGGGCTTTCTCATAATCTTCTGCAGATGCGTCACCAATTAAATCAACTGGATTGTTGTGACTCCAATTTGAAGGGAGTACTCTGTTTAGTCTGTCTATAGTTAATTTTTGAAGAGATGGAATTTTTATTTTATTTTCTTCGCAAGCATCGGTTGTTAAAACTCCGAGTCCTCCTGCATTAGTAATTATGCCAGCCTTGTTTCCTATTTTAGGATATTTTGTTAGTATTTTTGCAATAGCAAAAAGTTGTTTTATTGAGTCGGCTTGGATGCATCCTGCTTGTTTTAAAATTCCTTCGTAAACTCCGGCTTCGGATGCTAGTGCTGCAGTATGAGATTGTGCGGCTTTTTGGCCTGCATGAGATTTCCCTGCCTTCAATATCACGATTGGTTTTCTACATCTTTTACATGTTTCAATAAAATTTTGTCCGCGGCCTTTTTTTAAAGATTCAAGATAAATTGTAATCACTTTTGTGTTTTTATCTTTGGAATAATATTCTATAAAATCAGAAAAATCAAGTTGCGCGGAATTTCCTACGGAAACAAATCCAGATAATTTTGTATCTGTATCTAATATTGTTGAGCCTATTGCCCCAGATTGTGAAATGAAAGCTATTTCTCCTTGCTCAGGCATTCCTTCGAAATATGTTGTGTTAAGTTTTTGAAAAGGATCTATCAATCCGTATGAATTTGGGCCTAGTAATTTTATGTTAGCTTCTTCTGCAATTCTTACAATTTGTTTTTCTAGTTCTGTATTTCCTATTTCTGAAAATCCAGCTGATAGGATTATAGCGGACTCAATTTTTCTTTTTTGTGCTTGTCTTAAAATTGATGGTATAAGTTTTGAAGGAACTGCTATAACAATACAGTCTATTTGATATGGTATTTCAAATATATCTTTGTAAGAATGATGTCCTAAAATTTCTTCTGCTTTTGGATTAACAGGAAATACTTTTTTTTCGGAATATAAAAGATTTTTGAAAACTGTGTATCCGACTTTTTTTGAATCACGACTTGCTCCGACTACTGTGAAAACCTTTGCATTAAAAAATTTGTCAACCTCTGTCACCATAGTGGTTAAAATATGAGATGATATTTAAGGGTTGTGCTTGAGAATTATTTTTTATAGTAAATCTAAATTTACATTAATCCATCTTCTCCAATCCCAGCATCTTCGGAATCGGTTTCCTTTGGTTCTGTTTCTGATAGAGTTTGTTCATCCTTTGCAGGTTCTTTCATATCTTCTGGAGAAATAGAATTAATCATAGTTTTGAAATCTTCGAATTTATCAGCAGGAATTCTTAATCCTTTTTTTGTAGGACCAGTATAAGTTTCGCTTTGTGTAAATTCTCTAATATCTACACCTATTTTCCCGTTATATTCTTTAATACCCACGACAATTTCTGTTATAGTTCCTTGGTATTCACCTTTTTGGATTTTTCCAATTTCTTTTTCCATGGACTAAATTAAATTATATCGTTTATAAGGATTTAGGTAATTAAAAATAAAAAGCGGAAGGCCAAAAAACCGAAGCTAATCAACCTTCCAATACTTAACCGAAGTCAAGCATATCCAACCGAAGTTGAACAAAATAGATTGTATTTTATAGTTTATAAACTTTTTGGACTAATGTTTTAGTGGTTACAAGTTGTGATTTATGTGAAAAGATTTATGCTCACACCCTGCTCGCATTTTGCATCTCACAAAAATATTTAAAAATTGTTTTGCTCGAAGCGAAGATGCTCGGACATCGAAGGTTCGATTCTAAATATACGCTCACACCCGGAATCTACTCAAACTTCACTCTAAAATTTTTCTAATTACTTCGTTGAGAAAAATTCGAGCAAAGATTTTCGCCGGGATAGTACCCCGTTTCGATTAAACGCTCACACCCGGAATCGAACCGGGGTACCCCGAAGGGTCCGCCTTAGCAGAGCGGTGCAATACCATTATGCGATGTGAGCCTAGATTTTTTAGAACAATAAGTCTTTTAAATCTTTCCAGCAGATTTCTGAAAGGTTTTTATATGAGGAAGATTTTAGTTTTTGATGAGTATTTCTGCTAGCAAACAAAAGGGTGGTCCGCGTCTTACAGATATTGCAAAGCTTTCAATTGTAGGCATGATTGTTTCTTTAGCTTTTGCCTATGTAGGCACGATTTGGGCAGTGTATTTAGATAGCTTCGTTAATAATACCGCTATAGTTGGTTTCATCTCTGCTTTTTTAACAGTTATTGCTTTCTTAGCAGCTTTTTTCTTTGTGCCTATTATTGAGAGAAAAAACAAATCTAGAATATATGCGTTTTCATTATTGTCGTTAGTTATTGCATATCTTTTGTTTGCATTTAATCGTGATTTTTATTTAATGATTGCTATTGCAATTTTTATGACTCTTTTGTATTGTTTAAGAATTACCAGTTTTGGGATCCTTGTTAAAGATAATTCTTCAAGAAAATTACTGTCCAGAAACGAAGGGATAATATATACGGCTAGTAATATTTCATGGGTTATTGGCCCTTTGATTGCAGGATATGTTCTTTCTGGGTTTGGGTTTAAAGGTGTTTTTCTTTTAGCAGCCCTTTTTATGTTTATAGGATTGTTTATTTTCAAATCTTTTGGGGTTAAAGGAGATGGCATGAAAAAGAGGTCTGATAAACATATGTTGAAGAATTTTGTTGACTTTTTTTCTGATAAGCGTCGTTTAATTTCTTATATTTTGAGGTCTGGAGTGGGTGTGTGGTGGGTTTTGATTTATTTATTTATGCCTTTGAGAATAATTCATTCTGGATTAGATAAGCTTTGGATTGGATATTTTTTGTTTGCAATTGCTGTTCCTTTAATTCTTTCAGAATATTATTTTTCTGAGTGGGCGGGAAGACATGGATTTAAGAAAATTTTTAAGATAGGTTATTTCTTTGTCGCTACTATAGCAATTATTTGTTTCTTTGTTTCTAATATTTATGTTGTTTTGGGGCTATTGGTTTTGGCTAGTTTTGGAATGGCCATGCTGGAGCCTACTACTGAAGCGTATTTTTTTGATATTCTTAATGGGAAAGAGGAATATAGATTCTATGGGCCTTATAGTACTTCGATGTATTTTGGCTCCTTTATTGGTAGAATTTTTCCTTCGGTGTTATTGATTTTTTTACCGTTTAAATTTATTTTTCCTCTCTTTGGGGGTTTTATGTTATTCTTATTTTTCCTTTCTTTTAGAGCTAGTAATATTGTCGAATCTAAGAGAAAATCTTTTTAGCGCAATTCTTATAAAGTGGTTTTTTGTGGTTTTATTGTAGGTCAGGTCGGCGAGCTAGCCCCTCGCTTTTCGCAAATGGGCTTTATGGCGGACTGCAAGGCAAGGCGTGAGATGAAGCGATCAATGTTGTTAATTTGACGTTGAAGTTTTGTCCTTTTTGATCTTGCCTTGATGAATTGGGTCAGGTCGGGAACGAAGCAGCCCTAAGTTAAGGTTTGGATGCTTAAAGGGTCGCAGAACTGAGGATAATTGAAAACCTCTTGGTCGTGAATTTGAGCAACTTGTCGGGCCTACATTAATTTTATAAAGTTCTTCTCTATCTCTTTAGTATGGTGATGGGTAAACGTGGTCAAATTTTTTTATTGGCAGCTGTTATAATTTCTGTTGTTGTGCTTAGCTTAGGTGCGACTACAAATAGAGCGATTATAAATAGCGAGCCTGATGATTTCTATAATTTTGGTTATGAGGTAAAAAGAGAGTCGAGCGCTGTTTTAGATTATGAAATTTATACTGGAGAAGTTTTAGAAGATGAAGGTATGGGAGAGTTTGCAGATTCTCTTATAAGGAATATTAAAGGAAAAGAATCAAAATCTAATTTTGTTGTTATCTATGGAAGCAACGTTACTGGAATTACAATAAAAGGAAAGTGGAAGGATTCTGAAACAACTGGCTTAATATCTTATAGAGGTACTAATATACCTATTAATGATGATGATTTTGATGAAAAATTTATAGATCCAAGAGATCTTGAGCCAGAAGATCTTGAGGATGAAACCAAATTAATTGTTACATTTGGAGATCAAGAATTTGAATTTCCGATTTTTGAGTATAAGCAAGTTATTTTTATAATACAAAAGGAAGTGGGTGATGAAAGTTTTATCTCTGTTAGGTAAGGACAAGAATGCTTTGAGTAATGTTGTAGGATATGTTTTGTTGATTTCTGTTACTATTTCAATTTCTGTTTTGGTGTTCGGTTGGTTACGTTTTTATGTTAGTGAATCTGATGTAGAAACTTGTCCTGATAATATTAATGTCATTATAGAAAATTATACTTGTCCTACTGGTGATGGTTTTAATGTTACTCTAAAAAATAAAGGATTATTTACAGTGGATGGATATGTATTAAGATTTCATAATAAGAGTAATGCAGAATTTGGATTTTATCTTCTCGATGGAGAGGGAGTAGCTATTAGTCCAGGAGAGAGCTTTGAAGAAAAATATTCTTTTGGTGATAATCCAGGATTAGCAAATATAAAATTAATTGAAGTCCAGCCTTTCATTAATGATGATGATGAAAATAAAATAACTTGTAAATATTATGCGTCACAAAGAGTTACTTGTTAGTGGCTATATTTATAAATTATAAAAATCATATAATAATATGAAAAAGAGTGTTAAAAATAAACGCGGGCTTTCTCCTGTGCTTGCTAATGTTTTAATGGTGTTGTTAGTTTTAGTTTTGGCATCTATAATTTTTTTATGGGCTCGAGGATTTATTAGTGAACAGATTGAAAAATTTGGTACTCCTATTGAAGATGCGTGTTCTCTAGTTAGCTTTGAAGTTAATAAGTTAGGAAGTAATAAATTAGAAGTTATTAATCGTGGGAATATTAATATTCGTCATTTGGATATTAAATTGTCGGACGCTGAAGGTAATTCTGAAATGCGTAGATTTGATTTTGAAATAGATGTAGGAGAAGTTATTGTTAGAGATATCTTTTTGGAGATGACAAGTGGTAAAGATATAGAGAGTACAATTGTTTATCCTGCTTTAATAGGGAATGTCAAGGGCAAAGACTTAAATAAAGTTTTTACTTGTATGAATGTAGGAGTTAAGTTATGATTGAAAGGAGGTTTAAAAAATGTATAATAAAAAAGTAAATAAAAAATCCTTGAGTTCGTCTCACGGGATTCAAAAAAGAGGTATTTCGGCTATTGTTGCTACAGTTTTGATAATCTTAATTACTGTTGCTGCGGTTACAATTCTTTGGGCGGCAGTTATTCCATTAGTTCGTGATAATCTTGAAAGTGGAACAGTTTGTTTAGATGCTTCGACTGGGCTTACATTGAGTGATTCCGGATATACTTGTGTTAACACTACTAATGTTTCATTGCAAATAAAACATGGAGCTAAGGCTTTTGATGTAGAGGAAATTCAGGTTCTGATTTATGCTAGTGGAGATACTACGACAAAAACAATAACAACAGGTTTGCCTGGTCCTAATGAGGAGAAGGTATTCTTAATTACACATGGTCTTACGGCTGCTAATATAGAAAAGGTTGAAATTGCACCGGTTGTTTTGATTGGCAATACTAAGAAAACTTGTGATGTTTCGGCGAGTATAGCTATTAAACCTTGTTAGTTTAATTATTCTTTTTTAAACTGGCCCGTTAAGGGCCTTTTAATTTTTTTAATTTTTTACGAAAAAGTATATAGAGTAATATACTTTTTACATTTCACGAATATATTCTCCTAGGAAAATATATAAAGAAGATTTTTCTTTTATAGTTATGAGGATGATTGGAAAAAAAGGACAAGTTTGGGTGGAGACTGTGATTTATACTTTGATTGGTTTGGCTATTATTGCATTGGTTCTTGCTGCCGCCTTACCTAAGATAAACGCAAAAAAAGATGAGGTTATGATTGAGCAATCTATTGAAGCTCTTAGTAATATTAATAGTAAGGTTTATGAGGTCTTTTATAAGCCTGAAGGAAACAATCGTATTGTAAATTTAGAAATTAGAAAAGGTGCATTGATTATTAATATGGATGATAACACGGTTTCATGGATTTTAGATTCTAGCTTTCTTTATAGTCAGGAAAATGAAGAAATTGCTGTTGGAAATGTGTATGTAAATACAACAAGAGGTAAACCTTGGCAAGTTGAATTAAAATTGAATTATAGCGATATGAATATTACGTATAATGATGATAGTACTGGAACAAAACGACTAGATATTGCACCTAATCCGTATAAGCTTGCTATTTCAAAAACCATTCCTACTGTGTCTGGAAACCCCATAATTAATTTTGCTGAATCTGGATAATAGCATTACAGGAACAAATAAAGAAATAGTTTTATATAACCTGTTTATGTAAAATTGGTATGAGTGATATTAGTATAGATTCTAATCCGAAGGTTCCGATGATTCCGAAATTTGAGGATAAGACAAAAATTGATGTGAGGTATATGGTGATTGTTCCGTACGTTTCTATTCATGTTTATTATGATGAGAAATCTGGAGAAGTTATTTATGATGTTGAAGAGCCTATTCTTTCTGAAAAAGAAAAGTCGAATTTAGACAAAATTGAACGAGCTATAAGAGAAGTTGTTGATGTTAGTATGGTTGATGTAGATAATACTAGAGAAAAGTTGTTGGACTATATAGATAAGACTGCTAGGTTAATTATTTCAGAATTGGGTTTAAATATTGAGGAAGAGAGTTATAAAAAAATGTTTTATTATTTGTATAGAAATTTTATTGGTCTGAATGAAATTGAACCGATAATGAAGGATTATTTTATTGAAGATGTAGAGTGTAATGGGATGGGAGAGAATATGTATATTGTGCATAGAGTTTTTAGAAATATTAAGACTAATGTTAAGTTTGATAATATGAATAAATTATCAAGTTTTGTAGAAAAATTGGCTCAAAAGACTGGACGTTATATTTCTTATGCTTCGCCTATTTTAGATGGAAGTTTGCCAGATGGCTCCAGGGTTAATGCAACATATACCCAAGACATTTCATCCAAGGGTCCTACTTTTACTATTCGTAAATTTACAAAGACTCCATGGACGCCTACACAATTACTTGGATTTCATACTCTTAGTCCAGAGATGTTAGCGTATTTTTGGATATTATTACAGTATCAATCTAATCTTATGATTGTTGGTGGTACGGCATCTGGTAAGACCACCTTGCTAAATGCAATGGCTTTTTTTATTCCACAGGAAAACAGAGTAGTTTCTATAGAGGATACTAGAGAATTGAATCTGCCCAGAGAAAATTGGTTACCTTCGGTTGTGAGAACTGGAGTTTCCGAAGGAGGAGCTGGAGGAGTTGATATGTTTTCTTTGCTTAGGAGTTCATTTAGACAAAATCCTGATTATGTAATTGTTGGTGAAGTTAGGGGAAAGGAGGCATCGGTTTTATTCCAGGGAATGGCTTCAGGGCATGCCTCTATCTCTACTATGCATGGTGATTCCGTTGATTCAATTATTCGTAGGTTGGAAACTCCACCCATTAGTTTGAGTCCAATGTTGGTTAATGTATTGGATGTAATGGTAATAATGACTCATGCAATCGTAAATGGGAAAGAAACTAGAAGATTAAGGGAAATTGTTGAGATTGTGAAAGTCGAAGCGGATGGGACTGCTATGACCAATACACCATTTAAGTGGAATCCTGCAGATGATAAATTTTATCATGCAAAAGGTAGTAAAATCTTTGATAAGATTGCTCAAAAAATTGGAACTACAACCGAAGAGTTACAGAAAGAGTTTGTAATCCGAGCCAAATTATTATATGCTTTATTTCAAAATAAAGTTGTGAGCTATGAAGACGTCCAAAGGCTGATAAATGACTATGCAAAAAAACCAGCTGAGATTTTGAAAAAGTATGGAGTTCAGTGATGAATATTTATTTATTCTTTTTTAAATTAATTTAGAAGTCTTGACAACATTAATAAAGATATTTTCTTTTGTTATTTAAAGATGGTAGATATTGAATTTGTTGGTCAGTTAGTTGATTCTATGCATGAAGCTGTTTTATTATTGGATAAAGCTGTTATAGATAAAGATAAAGAAAGAACCCATAAGTTAAAAATTTTTATTTTTGATTTACACAATCAGATTTCTAATATTATCGGAGGGCAAAATGTTTGAGAGTTTAAAGAAAAATCTTGAGCAGGAAAAAAATATTATTGTTAACATGCAGTCTATTCAGAACACTATGCAAAATGATCCAGCTAATAAGAAATTTTATGATGCAAATTTACAAGGGTTGCTTAGACAATTAGCGATTTTGAATAATGCTATTCCTGATTTATTAAAAGAAGGAGGTTTGTCAGCCAAATCTATTAGTCCTAATCCAGTTAGCTCTATAAATAAAGATCAAACTAAAAATACTGTTGTCAAAAAAAAACTTCCAGTATATGCAAATAAAATTAGTAAGAATAAAACACAACCTACTCCTAGTACATCTATTCATAAGTCTGCGCTTAAAGATAGAAAATATGTTACTATTAATAAAGATGATAAAAAGGAATTTTTAAAAAAATTAAAATTATCAGATGGAGCAATGTCTAAAATCAATAGAGACGATAAAAAAAAGAGCAAAGTGGTTATCGTTAAACCAAGTTCATTTGCAAGAATTTCAAATAAGCTTTTTAGGAAATATTCTGATAAGTTATCTCCTCAATTTCTTAATTTAGAAAAAGATTTGAAAAAAGCAAATATTAGATTTTTGTTGTCTACTTATTTATCTATGGCAATTGCCTCAGTAGCGATTGCTTTTATTTCCGGACTTTTAATTTTTGGGGTATTATTAGCCTTTAGTTTTAGTAATTGGATTTATTTTGCTTTACCTATTGGTTTTTCTGGTGTTGCAATAGCTATGTTTTATCTGTATCCTTCAAGTGAGGCAAATAGTGTTCAAAAAAAGATTTCTCAAGAGTTACCTTTTGCCACGATTTATATGTCCGCAATTGCTGGTTCCAATATTGAACCTACCAAAATTTTTAAGATAATTGCTTCTTCTGAAGAGTATCCAAATATAGGTAAAGAAATTCGTAAGATAATTGCACAAGTTCATATTTATGGTTATGATTTAGTGACGTCTTTAAAAAATGTCGCGGTTAGAACATCTAACAAAAGATTATCAGAATTATTTTCTGGGCTGGCTACAAATATAGCAAGTGGAGGGGAGCTAAAAAATTATCTTGAAAAGAAAGCAGAGAATTTTTTAATGGACTATAGATTAGAGCGACAACAATATTCTGAAATGGCTGGAACTTTTATGGATGTTTATATTTCTATTTTAATTGCAGCTCCTTTAGTTCTAATGATGATGTTTATTGTGATGAATGTCGCAGGATTGGGTATGGGTGGATTAAGTATCACAGCTTTACTAAGTCTGAGTATTGTTGGGATAGCTGTTGTAAATATCTTTTTTATTGTGGTGCTGAATATGAAACAACCGAAAGTATAAAGTTATATAAATAGAAAAGACATTTTCTCATAATGAGAAAGTTGGTGAATAAGCGAGGTTCTGCACATTTTGAAATGATTATTTCATTTATATTTTTTATTGGATTTGTATCTTTTCTTTTTGTTACTCTAAAACCTACTGATTCCCATGTATTACCTAGTGCTGTTGTATCAGGACTTTATGATTCTTTTGAACAAGAAACTTACACTAATTTTTCTACTGTTTTTTTGAAGATAAATGAGACTACGGCTTCAGGATGTATTAAGATTTCTTTTAAGCTACCCGAAGAACTTTTTAATTATAAAATAATTGAGAATAGAGTTTATGTTACAGACCTTAATGACAATAGTGTAGTTTCCAGTGTAAATGAAAATAATTGGAAGTTAGCTATAGAAAACAATCGCGATGAATCTTTTAGAATTGCATTTTCTCCGGAGTTTAGTGATAATGGTGATGTTAATGGTATTGATTGTGAAAACTTGAATCAGGGAAATGATGAATATAAAATAGGAGAAGTTACTGAAAGGCAAGTTGTTTCTTATAATAAATCAGCAGAGATGAGAGATGAATATTATTCTAATTATGATGATTTAAAAGAAAAATTAAGAGTTCCTCCTATGTTTGACTTTGCAATTAAATTTGAAACACTAAGTGAATTGAATATGAATAAATCTATTCTAGCTCCAGTAGATGTGATGGTTGAAGATTATGTGTTTGGAATTTTGAATAGTACAGGCTCTCTTATTAACGAAAGAGTTAGCTTTGCGATTTGGTAATTTTATCTTGCGTAAGGTTTATTAGTTTGTATTGTGTTTTTATTTTATGCCATTTGATGTTGTTATAGGTAGAAATGAAAGTGATAAGAAATCTTTTGGGAATAGAGGTTTGGCTTTTATTGGAAAGAGTTTTGTAACAATGGGAAATTATACTTCCTTATCTAATCCTATTTTTATGGATGTGGCTAGAAGTCACGTTGTTTTGATATCAGGAAAAAGGGGTTGTCTTACAGGGGACACGATGATTTTTACTGATAAGGGTTATAAATTTATAAAAGAGTTTAATGAGAAAGAAGATAAAATATTATCATTTGATAAAGATATAAAAAAGTTTGAGTGGGAAAAGGCAAAGCTTTTGAGTTATCCAATAAAAAATGAGGATTTATTCAAAATAGAATTAAAAGATGGTAGAGTAATTAATTTAACAAATGAGCATCCGTTATTATCTTCTTATGGTAAATATATTTATTATAGACGAGCTTGTGATTTGAAGGTTAATGACAAAATAGTTTTACCAACAACTTTACCCGAAATTAAGAAGGATGAAGAGAGTTTAAGGATTGCAAGATTGCTTGGATTTATTTTAGCAGATGGGACAATTAATATTAGAAAGGGACGTTTTAAGGATGGGAGGGGAGCGTGGTACAATGGAACAAAGGCAAGAATTAGAATTAATAATGCTTGTGATGAGGTTTTAGTTTTGGCAAAAGAGGATTTTGAAAAAGAATTTGATATCATTGCTAAGAGATATGAGAGAAATGATTGTAATTGTGAGATTGTTGAGACAAAACATCAAAAAGTTGTGAATAAATTTGTAAAGTTGGGAGTTCCTGTTGGTTTAAAATCTCACAAAATTCGTGTGCCTCAGATTGTATTTGAAAGCTCTAATAAATTTAAGGTAGAATTTATTTCGGCTTTGTTTGATTGTGATGGTTCTATTTCTAAGAATTCAAATACAATTGATTATTCAAGTAAATCAAGAAAATTTTTAGAAGATTTGCAGATTTTGTTATCTCATTTTAATATTGAGTCTGTGATAAGAGTCAAAAATGCAAAGTGTAATGGAAAAGTTTTTGAGAATTTTCGGTTGTTTATTACAGATAATAATTCTATTGAAAATTTTAAAAAAATCGGTTTTCATAGCGAATTTAAGCAAGAGAGATTAAATAAGCATAAATCCAATGGGACAAAGAAAAGGAAGACGCATTATCTATCGGAAAATTTGGTTTGTAGAAGGATTAAATCTATTGAAAAATTAAAAAATGTTGAAAAAGTTTATGATTTATCTGTTGATAAAAATCATTCTTTTATCGCGAATGGATTAATTTCACATAACTCTGGGAAGAGCTATACTATGGGAACAATGGCTGAATCTTTATCTGATTTAGGTGCTGAAGAGTCCGGAAATATAGCTTCTGTAATTTTTGATACGATGGGAATTTATTGGACTATGAAATATAAAAATGTCAAGGATGCTGGACTTTTGGATGAGTGGGGATTGAAGGCAAAAAATATTCCTATGAGGGTGTTTGCTCCTTTTGGATATTATCAGGAATATAAAGATAAAGGTGTCGAAGTGGATAGTGAATTTGCAATTAAAATTTCTGAGCTAGAGCCTTCAGATTGGGTAACGCTTTTTGAGTTAAAGTTTACAGATACTATAGCTGTTGTAATCGAATCAGTTATTAGTGAATTGAGAGAATCAAAACAGAGTTATGGTTTTGAAAATATTTATGATTTGATTAACCGTATTGAACACGTAGAGCAGGAAGTTAAAAATTCTGTTACGGCTTTGTTTGATGCAGCCAGGACATGGAAAATTTTTGATGAAGAAAAAGGAACTTTGGTTCGAGATTTAATTTCTGCTGGGCAAACTACTGTGATAGATTTGTCTATGTATGCTTCTCTTGGATCGTTTAATGTTAGAGCTTTAATTATAGGGCTAGTTTCTAAGAAAATTTTTAATGAAAGAATGGCTTCGAGGAAAGACGAAGAAATTCAGGCGGTGCAACATGGTGCAGATTATGCTAGGTATAGAATTAAACGAGAGATGCCTCTGGTTTGGATATTTGTAGATGAGGCCCATGAGTTTTTGCCAAGAGAAGGAAAAACTCCGGCTACGGATGCATTAGTTCAATTACTTAGAGAAGGAAGGCAGCCTGGGGTTTCAATAGTTATGGCAACTCAGCAACCGGGTAAAATTCATACAGATGCGATGACTCAGTCGGATATTGTTATTTCTCATAGAGTTACGGCGAAATTGGATGTGGATGCTTTGAACGACATTACTCAGAGTTATATGTATGAAAATATTTCTTCAAAATTAAATGGGTTGCCGAGATTGAAAGGCTCTGCAATTATTTTAGATGATAATTCTGAAAGAATTTATCCTATGAGAGTTAGACCAAGATTTACATGGCACGGTGGGGAAGCTCCTACTGCTATTAGAAAGATAGACGAAGATATCAATTAGTGGGTTATTGTAGTAATGTTTAAATATTATAATATTGTGATTAGTTTATAAAAAAGGGGCTTAGTCCAACTATTGGTGTTGTTCTTCTAGTCTTATTGGTGATTATTATTTCTGGAATAGTGTTTGTTTGGAGTAAGGATTTAATTTCAAATGATAAAGAGCAAGCTTTAGGGGAAAAAATGTGTAAAGAAGTTGAGCTCGCTGTTGGGGATTTTTGTAAAATGAGAGTAGATGGGATTGTGGAGGGAGATGAATATCATATAAAGTTTAGTGGAAGGAATGATGCTACAGGAGTGGGACTATATGGTTTTCTTATGATTGTAGATTATGCGACCGGAGATGCCTCTGCAAAATCTATATCTATTCCGAGTTTACCATATAGTGAAATGGCAGTTGGTGATGTTAGGAGTATTTCAAGTGATGCAATAAAGGATGCTTCTTTAATAGAACGTATTACAATTTTACCTAAAATAGAAGTTGAAGAGAAAGTATTTACTTGTGAAGAAGAAGAAAAAGTTATGACATGGGAGGAGATTGTAGCTTGTTAATATGAAAAAACTTTTTTATTTTGCTTTATTTTTTTCTTTGTTAGTTATGGGTTTCGCATCGGCATCTATTAATATTAATCCTAATAGTGTAGAACTGGGAAAAGAAGTTGTAATTACTATTGATATGAATAGTTATGGTAATTATGTCTATTTTTATGATGACGCTGAAAACATGATAAGTTCTTACAGTTTAGGTTGTGCAGATAATTTGTGTTCTAAAAAGACAACCTTTCAATATTTAATTGATGATTTTGATTTAGGAAATTATAAGATAGCTGTTTATTCTCACGACGATAACAAGTGGTTGTTTAGTAATTTTGAAGTTGTTGAATATAGATGTTCTGATAGAACTTTAGTTGGTGAGTGTTCTTCTACTAAACCTAAATATTGTGGAGAGGGAGAAATTTTGGTTGATGATTGTTCGAAGTGTGGATGTCTTGATGGGTATAATTGTCAGGAAGATGAGACATGTACGTTTACTCCTTTTTGTGGGGATGATAATTGTGACACAATAGAAAGTTGTAATATCTGTCCTGATGATTGTGGAAGATGTGAGTATTCTGTAGGTCCAAATAAAAAAAATGAAGAATTATATTCTGACAAAGAAGTTTTTTTAGTTTCGGATAGTGACTGGAAAGAAGTTTTACCATTTGTCTCTGCTACAGTTTGGACGGAAAGAGATGAAATTCGAAAATATCCTTTTTTAGTTTATCATGAAGAGTTTACTTCTTGTTCTCTTTCTGGTAATAAATGCTATAAGTATGATATAGATTCCTCGATCTATTTTATGCAACAATATAACCCAGATAAATTAACAATTATTGGAGAAACTCCGCAAGAAATAGATGATTTATTAATTTATGAAAATGATGGAAGCGATTTGAGTGGACCAGAATTATCTCTAGACCATATTCAAAGAATTTCTAATGATGATTATTTAACTTATTGGGAAACTTTTGATAAAGTTGTTTACGTTGAGGATGATTATGAATTAGCTCTGTTGGCTTCTACTTATGCGTCATTAATTAATGCGCCTTTAATTATTGAAGGAAACATCCATGATTCTTTGGGAATATTCAATGGTAGAAACGTTATTTGTATTGGGGAAGTTTTACCTAGTGGAAAGGCTTGTGGTGAGAAATATAATTTAGAAGAGCTGCGAGATAAGTATAAAACAGAGACTAATACAAATAAAGTTATTTTGATTAACCCAACGGATTGGGGTACTGGTATTTCTTCATATTTTAATTTTAATCCAGATAAAACTAGTGGTAATAATAAACATCTTTATACTAAAACCTCTTTAATTTCTCCTATATTAGCTTCATCTAAGCATGAATTAATATTAAGCACAAATGAAACAGATTATCTTAAAATTGATAAGTTTATTGCTCCTGGAATTTCGGATATGGATTATTTGACGATTATGGCCGCATCAAATGTTATTCCACATACAAAGTTTAGACAGAGGATGGCTCATGCTTTTGATTGGGCACTTGATTCATCTCATTATGCAGATATAAATGGAGATTATATTCCAGATGTAGCTGTCGGAAGAATTGCTGGATTGACTAGTTCAGATGTATCTAGTTATGTAGCAAGAGCTATTTTTTATGACACTTTCCCAAGAACAGAAAATACAAAGTTTATGGCAAGTTCTTTTCTCGGTTCTTTAGCAGCTATAGCTATTGAGAGGTCATTTGCATTTTCTTTAGCGGGATATAATTCAGAAAGTAAGACAACTATACTTCCTGCTAATTGGGATTGGAATTTTTTTACTTCAGAAGATTGGAAAAACCAAGATTTAATATTTTATTTAGATCATGGAAGTACTGATTGGTCTGGAATTTATTCCTCTAAAGTTCCTCTCTTAGATAATTCTCTTGTTTTTTCAGTAGCCTGTGACACTGCCGCTACATACAGACCTAATTCTTTCTGGGCGATAGCAATAAGAAAGGGAGCTATTGGATATTATGGAGCTACTAGTATTACTGGATTAAATAATAATTATATTGATATTTTAAATGAGATTTATTCTTTTAGAACAACTACAATGGGGGGCGCTTTTAAAGAAAAATGGAGTACTTTTATTATGCATGGGATGACTACCCTAATTGGAGACCCTACATTAGATATTAATCCTCCACATCATATTGGTCTTCAACCCAGAAGCAATATATGTAACCCTGAAAAAGAATTATGTTTAACGAATGGTCAATGTTGTGATGATTTACGGTGTGAACTTTTTACTTGTAAAGGTTGTCAAGAGGCAGCAAATATTTGTTTATTTAATACTGATTGTTGTAGTGGATTACAGTGTAGTTGGGCTACATGTTCAGACTGTAATAATAATAATGAAGGATGTCTTGTTAAAAATGATTGTTGTGAAAGTACTGCTGGATGTTATATGTTTGAATGTGGTTTGCGAGAAATAGATGAAAGTTGTTTATTAAATACTGATTGTGGCATAGATGCTTTCGGTTGCCATATGTTTGAATGTGGTTTGCGAGGGATAGGGGAAAGCTGTCTCTTTAATGATGATTGTGAAAGAAATTTAGATTGTGCAGGTTGGGCATGTACTGATGGAGAGAATGGACAGAGTTGTAGTAGTGCTGAAGATTGTAGTTCTGATTTTTGTTATTGGGGAACATGTATGGATAGATTTCCAAATGGAAATGGGTGTCTTCTTGATAATGATTGTGCCTCTGACAGATGTAGTTGGTTCGTGTGTAGAAGTACTGGTTATGTGGATCCTTTAAATGATTGTGGTGGAGCTGACTCAAATTGTGGTACTAAACCGAATTGTTTAGATTGTAATGCAGTAAATCCTCCTGTTGAACCTGATTGTAAAGCGGGAGATAAGTTATGGCACAAATACTATCATTGTGATGGAGCCGAATGTGCAAAAGATATTTGGCGATCTGAAACCGAAACATGTACATGGGATTGTAAAGGTAGCGCATGTACTAATGGAAATAATGGAGAGAGTTGTAGTGATGATGGAGATTGTAAATCTGATTTTTGTTATTGGGGGACATGTAAAGCATGTTATACTCCTGGAATCAAAGTTGGTGATTTGACTTTTAAATCTCCAGATCACTGTTGTAGTGGATGGGAACAAAAAACAAAGTCGGTATGTCGGCTTTGGGGTGGAGCTGGTTGCAAATGGTATTCTCATACAAAAATAGTAAATGATTATAAAGCGTGTAGATAAAATGGAAAATGGAAAAATAATGGCTATAAGAATATTTATCTTAATAATTATGATTCAATTAGTTAGTGCTACTTCTATTATGGTAGATATGGATGAAGCATATGAAACGGGAGACGGAATTTCTTTTAATTATACTTTTTTATCTGATGTTTCACAAGATATAGAGTATATCGCATCTGTTAGTTGTCCAAATGCACCTAATGAATTAATTGAGATTCTAAATATGAGTTTAATTGCAGATATTCCATTTACTAGAACTTACGTTTATATGACTAATCTTAATGATGATATAGAACCTCAGTCATGTGAAGCAATAGTAGCGATGATGAGTCCGGAAGAAACGTCAAAGAAGGAATCTTTTCAGATAGTTACTAGTCCGATTTTTGATTTTCGAATTTTAATTTGTAAAGATGAATCCTGTCTTGATCAATCCAAATTTTTTATCTTAAATAATAATATTTATTTTGATTATTTTTCTGAAGAAACTCAAGACATTACAATAATATCTACTCTAAAATATCCAGATGGTAACATCGAATCTATAGAATTACCATCTTCTATTAAGTTGGAACAGCTTGGAACTTATGAATTAGAAGTTATTTCTTCTAAAAATGGATATAAAGATGTGGAACAATCTATTCAATTTGGAGTGATTGAGAAAAATGCTGAAATTCATGAAGGGTTCTTACCTATCGAGAAAGATAAACCTGAAATAGAAGAAGAATCTCTTGTTTTTATTATATTAGGTGTTTTATTGTTGGTTATTGTTGGATTTATTTTGTTTAAGGTTGTAAAGAAAAAATATTTTTGTGAATATTAAGAAGATATTTCAAAATTAATTAACTTTGAAAATTGCTTGCCATCGATATTTATATGCACCTATATCTCCAGCTTTCCTTATTGAAATTTTATTAATTTTTCCATTAGTATCTTTTTTTATCTCATCTAAGACTCCTTCTTTTGTTCCGAATCCATGATAAAAAATGGTGGTTCCTTTTTTTGAAAGTTTAAGAGCAGTTTTTAAAAAAGTTTCTTGAAGATTTGGCCTTGGCATTAGAATAATATCGAACTTGTTTTTTATCTTTGTTGGTAGCTTTTTCGCATCACCGTTTGCTAGAGTGATGTAGTTTTGAAGTTTATTTAATTCAATATTTCTTTTAGAATCTTTGTTGGCCTTTTTGTTAAGTTCGTTCGAAATTATCTCTGCTTGTTTTTTGGCGAGTTTCAATTTTTTCGCGATTACTATTGGATAAGGAGATATCCCAGCAAACATAACAAGAATTTTTGTTCCTGATTTTCTTGAAAGTTTTACCACTTCGTCAGCAATTACTTTTCTTTCATTCGATAATCTCGGAGAAAAATAAGATTCGTCGACGTTAAATTTAAACATACACTCATTTTCTTTATAGGTTGCTTCTTTTGTTTTTATTCCTGCAAGATGTTTTGTTTTTAGAGTTCTCAATTCTCCAGAAAATCCTTCAGATTTTTCTAAAATAGTTGTAATTGTTTTATTTTTTTTGAGAAATTTTTCTGCCTTTATTTTTTTTATTATCCATATTGTATGTCTTGGAAATTTAAGTATTGCAATGTTTCCGATGATATCTTGAGGAATTTTTTTCATAGTTAACAAAGTTTCCAAAGATATAAAAAGGTTCTTACTTTTTATTAGGTATGGAATCTGATGTGATATCAAAGACCCTTAAAGGAAGTGAGACTGAAAAAAATCTGTTGAAATCTTTTGCCGGAGAAAGTCAGGCTAGGAATCGATATACATTTTTTGCTAGTAAAGCTAGAAAAGAAGGGTATGAACAAATAGCAAGTATTTTTTTGGAAACTGCAGACAACGAAAAAGAGCATGCAGAAATTTTCTTTAAATATTTTGAAGGCGGCAATGTAGAGATTCAAGCAACTTATCCTGCTGGAAAAATTGGTAATACTGAAGAAAATTTATTGGCTTCTGCAGATGGAGAAAAAGAAGAATGGGGTGAAATTTATCCTGAGTTCGAAAAAATTGCCAGAGAGGAAGGCTTTGAGGAAGTAGCTGCGTCATTTAAAGAAATTGCTGAAGTTGAAGAACATCATGAGGGAAGATATAGGAAATTATTAGAGAATATAAAAAATAATGTGGTTTTTAAAAAACCAGAAGTAGTTAAGTGGAAATGTAGAAATTGTGGATATGTTCATGAGGGAAAAGAAGCTCCTGATGAATGCCCTGCTTGTAAACGTTCACAGTCTTATTATGAGGTATTAATGGATAATTATTAGATGGCAAAGAAAAAAGTAATTAAAAGCGAACCTAAAAGAGCTGATGGTAAAAAATGGTTTAGAGTTATTAGTCCTAAACATGAGTGGGGATTTATTCCTGTGAATTGGAGGGGATGGACATCATTACTTTCTTTGATTGCTATAAATGTTTTCTCTGCGAATTATTTTAATTTGAGGATTCTTGTTTTTGATAATTGGTCTAAGTTTGGAGTTGTGTTTTTTATCTCTCTCTTTGTTTTTATTATGATATCTAAAAGGAAAACCAAAAATGGCAAAAAGAAGTGAGATTTACAAATGTGATATTTGTGGAAATATTATTGAGGTTTTACATGGGGCTAATGGTCAATTAGTTTGTTGTGGGCAACCGATGAGTTTAATTGAAGCTAAATATAATGAAGAAGGAAAAACTGAAAAACATAAACCCGTTATAGAAGGCAATGTTGTAAAGGTTGGTAGCGTTGAACATCCTATGGCTGAAGATCATTATATAGAATGGATTGAGGCTGTCGGAGAAGAAAATAAAATTTGTAAGAAATTTTTAAATCCTGGAGAATCACCTCGGGCTGAATTTGATTTTGAAGTTAAATCTGCACAAGCTTATTGCAACTTACACAATCTCTGGAAAAATTGAAAAGTATAAAAGGATACCTTTATTTTATTTTAAATGAGTTATAAATTTTTAGAGCATATTTCTGATGTGAAGTTTCAAGCAACTGGTTTAACTATTGAAAATATGTTAATGTCTTCTGCGGATGCATTAAACGAGGTAATAAGAGGCAATACTGAAATTGTAAAGTTAAATAAAAAGAAATTTAAAATTAAGGGCAAAGATAAAGAAAAATTATTATATAATTTTTTAGAAGAGTTTTTATTTTTATTAGAGGCAAAAAGTTTTCTAGTTGCTGAAGTCAAAATTATTTCTGTTAAGAAAAATAAAATAGTTTGTGTTGTTTTAGGGGATAAGGCAGAGAATTATAAATTTACTAATAATGTGAAAGCAATAACATATAGTGATATTTTTGTTCGTGAGACAAATAAGGGATTTGTTTGTCAGGTTATTTTAGACGTTTAACTAATAAGATTAATAAACAAACGTTTCTTATTGTTTTAATATGGTGAAATGTTTTTTTAAATATATTTTGAGGCAAATTAATTAGATGAAATTAAAAAAAATACATTGGATGGGTATGGGAGTTGGAATTTTATTGGCTACAGGTTCAGTACTTATGTTTTCTGGAACTAATTTGATGTATTTTTTATTAGCTGTTTCTTTGGTTATAGGATCACTTCCCTTTATGTTGGGTTTTCTTTCCACACAAGATAAGTACAGAGAGAAGGAAGAGAAATTTTTGGAATTTACAAGAGATTTAGTAGAGAATGTTCGATCTGGAACTCCTATTACTAAGAGTATTATGAATTTGAATAATAGAAATTATGGAACTTTAACTAAACATGTGGATAAGTTAGCAAATCAATTATCAATTGGAATTACTTTAACTGATGCACTTAAAACTTTTGCGAGAGACACTAGAAGTAAAGTTATCTCTAGGGCTGTTGATTTAATTAGCGAAGCTGAAAGATCAGGTGGAAAAATAGATGTTATTTTAGGATCGGTTTCTGATTCAGTAAATCAAATTGAGCAACTTCGGAAAGAGAGAAAAGCAGCAATTTCAAATTTGGTTACACAGGGGTATCTAATTTTCTTTATTTTTATTATTATTATGTTGGTGTTAGAATTTAAAATTTTGCCACTTGTTTCTGGTTTAGGTGGGACAGAAGGTTTGGGAATGGCTACAAGTTCTTCTAATTCTGATGACCTTTCTACTCCCTTATTTGTGATGATATTGGTTCAATCATTTTTTGCTGGACTTGTTATTGGAAAAATTGCGGAAGGGAGTGTTAAGAATGGATTTAAACATTCATTCATTTTATTAGCAGTAACTTTGTTAATTACAACGGGTGCGAGAGCTTTGTTTAAATAAGAGAACGTTTATTAATTTAATAATTATCTTTTGTATATGAAACTGAAGAAAATATCTGAGACAGAATGGGAGATTCCTATTGAAGGGGATATGAAGGTTCCTGGACGGATTTTTGCTAGTGCCCGATAAACATAAGGTATTTAAAGATTAAATTGTTATTTTATTTATGAAACTTGATGAGAATTTAGTAGCAGTTCATGCTTATTTATGTGGTGATGGGTATGTTATACAAAATCCGAAAATGCAAAAGAAAAAATATTATATGATAGGATTTAGAAATACCAATTTTGTTTTATTGAAAGATTTTCAGAATAAATTTGAAAAAACATTTGGGAAGAAGCCCTATATTACTAACGAGGGGAGGTGTAGGATTGGGTCAAAAGACATTTACAAAAAATTAACCGAAAATTTTGGGAGTTTTTATTCTTACTATTGGGTATTCCCAAAGTTGAGTGATAGATTTTCTAGAATTTGGCTTAGAGCGTTTTTTGATTGTGAAGGCTGGGTTGTTTGTAAGAGTCACCAGAGTAGATGTATAGGGCTAGATTGTGTTAATAAAGAGGGGATATATAAGATTAAAAAGGCATTAGAAAATATCGGAATAATGTGTAAGATTAGAAGTAGAAATACTCGAAATATATTTTCGTTAGGTATTTTTGGAAAAGAAAATTTAATTAAATTTAGAGATGAAATTAATTTTTTACATCCTTTAAAAAAGAATAAATTGGATGAAGTTATAAAAGATTTTGTTAATTATAATTGGGAATTCCCCATAAGGAAAAACGAATTAAAAGATTTTATTAAAAATATATTTAGGGATAAAGCAAAAGTCAAAAGAGGAAGTTGGGTTGTTAGAATAGTTTCGAATAAAGAAAAGAATTTAATTCAATTGCAGAAAAAATTAGATAATTTATTTAATGTAGAGTCTAAAGTGAATGTGAATAAAAATGGAATTGGAACTGTTTATTATGAAATGAGTATCAACAAAAAAGAAGAGATTAGAAAACTAATTAAATATGGTTTAATAAGCGAGAATGAGAAGAAAAAATGGTTAAGTTCAAAAAAATCGATGACGTGACTTGGAAAATAGAAAAAGAAGGAAAAATGAATGTTCCTATAATTGTTTATGCGTCTGAAAAGTTGTTAGAAAAAATAAAACAAGATGATACTATGAAACAAGCTATGAATATGGCATCGTTGCCGGGCGTTTTGGAGAATGTAATCGTTTGTCCAGATGCTCATCAAGGATATGGCGCATGTATTGGTGGAGTTGCTGCATTTGATATCGAAGAGGGTGTTATTTCTCCAGGTGGCGTTGGTTATGATATAAATTGCTCCGTTCGTTTACTGAAGACAAATTTAAATATAAGGGATTTAGCTGGAAAAGAAAAAGAAATTTCCAAATCATTATTTCTTGCTATACCTTCGGGAGTTGGGAGAAAAGGGAATATCCTATTGAATAATAGAGAATTAGATAAGGTTTTAATTAATGGAGCACAATGGGCTGTTGAAAAAGGGTACGGCATAAAAGATGATTGGATTCATACTGAAGAAGAAGGGAAAATCACTGGAGCTAATCCCTCATCTGTATCTCAGAGAGCTAAGGGAAGAGGGTTGCATCAGTTAGGATCTCTTGGCGCAGGAAACCATTTTATAGATATTCTCGCTGTTGATAAAATTTTTGATAAAAATATCGCAAAGGTTTTTGGATTGGAAGAAGGCCAGATTGTCATTTTAATTCATTGTGGATCTAGAGGGCTTGGACATCAAGTTGCCTCAGATTATATTAGATTAATGGAAGATAAATATGGTTATCCAAGTTTTGATAGGAGTCTAGCTAATGCTCCAATTAAGTCTAAGCCTGGTAAAAAATATTTTGAGGCGATGGCTTGTGCTGCTAATTTTGCATTTGCGAATAAACAAATAATTACACATCTTATTAGAGAAGAGATGAAAAAGTATTTTTCAAATTTTAAGGCAGATGTGGTATATGATGTTTGTCATAATATTGCGAAGTTTGAGAAATTTAACGAAAAAGAAGTCTTAGTAATGAGAAAAGGTGCGACTCGAAGTTTTGGCCCTGGGAGGATTGAAGTTCCAGAAGATTATAGAAAAGTTGGACAGCCTGTTTTGATACCTGGGTCTATGGGAACTGCGAGTTATGTTTTATGCGGCACAAAGAAAGCAGAAAAAATTTCTTGGGGTTCAACGGCTCATGGTGCAGGTAGAGTTAGAAGTAGAAAAGAAGCTCATAAAAAAATGAGTTTTGAAAAAGCAAAAGAAGATATGGAAAAACGTGGAGTTTTTGTTGAATTTGGAGGGCAAAAAGGTTTAATTGAAGAATCACCTTTTTCATATAAAAATATTGATGAAGTTGTTAGAATTTCAGATGAGGCTGGGCTTGGAAAGAAAATTGCGAAGCTGAAGCCGTTAATTGTTATAATTGGATAAGATTTAAATAGTATATTCTTTTTACTAAATGCATGAGAAAAAGGATGATGCTTGGCTTTATTTTGCTTTTATTTATTGGATTTGTTAGTGCTGGAGCGTGTGAACCAAGCCAAACTATTATGAAGTTATATAGTGCTTCAAATTCACATGGTGCTTTATGGGATGATATAACCTATAATTATGATATTTGTTATGACGAAATTTTTGGTTCCGAATATACTGGAGAGAATCGACACGATTGTAGTGGTGCGAATGGGATTTTGAGTCTGTCTTCTATTACTAATGCGCATGCTTCTAGTGATGCAGATCTCTTATATGTGGATGAAGTATGTTATGGGGACTTGAGGTGTATTTATGATTCTAATGAAGGAGATTCTTGTAGTAATGGTGGAGAGATTGTAGCAAAAATGTCTAGTGAATATAACGCCCATATTTCAGATGCTTCTGAGACTAATTATCCCGTAAAGGTTTGTTGTAAGACTGGTATAAAATTAGTAAGTATAGGTTTTGATACTACAGGGAGAACAATTAATAAAGATGATTTTGTGGAATTTGAGGTAACTGCTACATATACTGATGATAGTACTGCATTAATTATCCCTACTTCATGTGCTTCAGCAGATGAGTCAGTAGCGATAAAAGTTGCTGGAACAGTGTGTAAGTTTAAAGGGAAGGCAGTTGGTGATTCGGTAATTACTGCTAATTATACAGATGAAGATGGTACAAAGACTGCGGTAATTTTATTAACAGTTATACCAAAAGGTGTAGTGGGTTGCGATAAAATTATTTTAACACCGATAGGTGGAAATTCAATAAAAGTATCTGACACTAAGATATATGCTGTAAACTTAACTTATACAAATGGTGTTACAGAATCTATTACATTTGATTCTTCTCTCTCTTTAATATCTTCTAGTACTGATGTGGCTACAGTTGGAGGTCTCATTGCAACTGGTGTAGGAGATGGAGAAGCAGATATAATTGCTACATATTCTAGTAGTGCTAAATGTGGCGATAGTGAGTACAAAAAGATATCTACTTTATATGTTAATAAAGAGTTATCATCAATACGAGTTAATCAAAGAGATCCAGAAATAAATATAGGAAGTAATATTGGATTCACTGTAGATGCTATATATAGTGATGGAAGTCGTTCCGATTCTATTTTACCAACATCTTGTATTTCAGAAAATTTATCAGTCGCAGAAAAAGTATCGGGGTCAACATGTTCTTTTGAAGGTATAGCTGAAGGAGAAACAACTATTAATGTAAATTATACTTCTTCTGATTTTATTACAAAAAGTGATTCTGTTAGATTAATTGTTTTGGCTGATGGTGTTATAACTTGTCGTTCACTATCTATTTCTCCAGCTACATCTACACCAATAAAAGTAGGTGGTATAAAAAATTATTTTGTTAATTTAACTTATTCTGATGGTACCATTGAAGACGTTACAGATAGTGAAAATTTGATAATATCTTCAGAGGATCCAGAAGTAGCTACAGTTGATGGAATTATTGCGACAGGTACTAAGAAGGGTAACACTAGAATTATTGCAAGTTACACAGATACTGATTGTTCTCCATCTGAAGATGCCTCTACTTTAATTGTTGAGAATGAGTTATCGTCTATAAGTATCTCACCAGAAGAAAATACCGTTAACGTGGGCGTCTCGGCTGAATTTACTATAGAGGCTACGTATACGGGTGAAAGTGATCCTTCTCCAATTGTTCCTACGTCTTGTGTTTCTTCAGATGATTTGGAAATAGAAAAAATAGTAGAGAAAATAAGTACATGTACTTTTAGGGGTTTAGCAATAGGCGATGTTACTATTACTGCTAAATATTCTGATGGCATTGAAAGAAGTGCTACTGCATCATTAAGTGTTTCTGCTCCTGGCAGTGTTGATTGTGGTAGTTTGGTTATAACTCCGGTAGGAACCTCTCCAATTTTTGTTTTTGATTCTATAAGATATTTAGTTAATAGAACCTATTCTGATGACAGTACTGAGGATGTTACAGGTGGTGCTAGTTTTATGTCTGAAGATACTGGAGTTGCAACAACTTCTCTTATTAATAATCAAGTTATAGGTGCAGGAAAAGGAACTACAAGAATTATTGCTAGTTATTCTGATGATATATGTACTCCTTCTAGTGGGAAAATTAGTTTAAGTGTAGTTCCAAAGTTAAGAAGTATACAAATTACTCCAAATAATCCTGAACCAAGTGTAAACGTAAATAGGGAAATTGAGTTTAACATAGTTGCTAATTATAATAATAATGATAATAAAGCTGTTACTAATGAGCCGGAATTAATATGTACTTCCTTAAATGAATCAAGGGCGATAAAAGTGGGAGATGGTGGATGTATTTTTAGAGGTGTTGCGATGGGGCCTGTTCTTATTGAGGCTAATTATACTGAAGGAGATATTACGAGAAGTAGTTATTCCTCTTTAAATATTGAAGCAGAAGGTGTTCGACATTGTTCAATGCTTCAAATTATTCCAATTGCTTCCGCTATTAACATTGAAGAATGGAAAGATTATTCTGTTAATTTAATTTATTCTGATGGGGACACTGAAGATATTACGGATTTAGCGGAGTTGACATCTGGAGATGAAGATATAGTTACTATTGTTGGAAATAGAGCTACCGGAATAAAAGTTGGAGAAAGTATCATGATTAATGCTAGTTATTCTGATGGTGGATGTATTCCGTCTGATGCCACGGCTATTTTGGATGTCAATCGAGAAGCTGAATTGATTAGTATAGCATTTATTCAGAGTAGTGGAACTGTGAATATAGAGGATACGTTTTCTTTTAATGTCACCGCTACCCATTCTGATGATGTGACTACTATAATTCCTATGACGTGCCATTCTCCTGATGAATCAAAAGTAGAAAGAATTACTGGATGTACGTTCAAGGGACTATCTGAAGGCTCAGCATCTATTACAGCCAGCCTCACTGAGAATGGAATTACTAAGACTGCTTCTGTTTCTTTAACTGTTTTAGCTGATGGAGTTATAGCTTGTTCTGGCATTATTATTACTCCAAATAAATATTTATTAGAGGTAGATTCGAATAAAGAATATACTGTTAATTTAACTCGTACTGATGAGAGTACCGAGGATATTACAGATAGTGAAAATTTGATAATATCTTCAGAAGATTCGGAGATAGCTACCATTGAAAGTAATGAGGTGACTGGTGTAAGTGTTGGGTCCACTAATATTGTTGCTGAGTATTCTGTAACTGGCTGTGGTCCTTTCAAAATTAGCTCTCCATTAACTGTTTTTGAAATACCAGAGGCTTATTGGGAAGATGCGAGTGGTAATTCTATTACTGAGGCAGATTTGGGAGATACGGTTAAAATGATTGCGGTTAGTGAATCTACAATTTTTGAAGTTTGGGAAGATGATCCTCTTTTTGATGATGAGATTAGAACAGGCACAAATGCAATAATAGGTGGTGTGGATGGGGATAGAGTTATTGGAGTATGGACTATAACACAAGAAGACATAGATAAAACAGAAGATGGAGACTTGGACGGATTTCAATTTAGAATTGGAGAAGTAGGAAAAAGACAGGAAAGCGGTTTATTAAAGGTCAATACAGATTCTGGATATGACTCTGATGGTGATGGTTTAACAGATTATGACGAAGATAATTTATATAATACTAATAAAACTTTACCAGACACAGACGGTGATGGATTTGATGATGGTACAGAAATTAACAATGTTCCACGAACTGATCCCAATGACCCTACTGACCATCCAGTTGCTACTCCAGGTGACTCTGATGGTGATGGTTTAACAGATGATGAAGATCCAAATCCAAATAACCCAGACACAGACGGTGATGGATTTGATGACGGCACAGAAGTAGAAGAAGGAACTAATCCTGAAGACCCTACTGATTTCCCAGTTGCTACTCCAGGTGACTTAGATGGTGATGGTTTAACAGATGATGAAGATCCAAATCCAAATAACCCAGACACAGACGGTGATGGATTTGATGACGGCACAGAAGTAGAAGAAGGAACAAATCCTGAAGACCCTACTGATTTCCCAGTTGCTACTCCAGGTGACTTAGATGGTGATGGTTTAACAGATGATGAAGAGGATGCACTTGGCACTGATCCAGAGGATGCAGACACAGACGGTGATGGATTTGATGACGGCACAGAAGTAGAAGAAGGAACTAATCCTCAAAATCCCGATGATTATCCTCAACCAGTTCCAGGTGACTCTGATGGTGACAGATTAACAGATGATGAAGAAATTGAAGAGTATGGCACTAATCCAAATTTACCAGACACAGATGGTGATGGCTTTGATGATGCGAAGGAGATTAGAATGGAAACGGATCCTCTAGACCCTGATAGTCATCCTCAACCAGTTCCAGGTGACTCCGATGGTGACAGATTAACAGATGAGGATGAAAACAATATATATGGTACTGATCCAAATGATCCAGACACAGATGGTGATGGCTTTGATGATGGGAAGGAGGTAATGGTAGATACAGATCCTCTAGATCCTGATAGTCATCCTGGTCCAGGATTTATTGATATTGATGATCCTATAGAGGTTACAATTAGTAGACCTAATTGCGGAGAGCATTTTAATAGAGGCTCAATAATTGAAATTGAAATTGAAGCGGAAGATGCTGATGATACAATTATAGGTACTATTACTATTGATGAAGAACTTGAATCTGATTTTTATGATGAAGGAGTAACTATACAGTACCAATTTGAAAATGCTGGAAATTCTCAAGTTGTAGTTGAAGCTGTCAATAGTAGGGGCAAACAAAGTAGAACTATCTCAAATATTATGATTTTAGATAGGGATATGGATGGAAATTATACTGCTGATGAAAATTATACTGCTGCATGTATTTTGAAACCAAAAGATTTTGAAGATATTGAAGATATTGATGTTTGGTTTGATGCTTCTACTACCCGAGCTATTATTATTGATAGTATTGGAATTTTAAGTGATCTTATTCCAGGAGAGAGCCGTTTAGATTGGTACTGGACTTTTAATAGTTCTGATTCGATTAGTCAAACTAGAACTAAGTTAAATAGTTCTGATTCTAGAGCGTTTAGATTTTATTGGCCATTTCCAATATTCGGAGACAATTCAGCATCTTTGAGAATTGAGATACCTTGAAGGTAGAATTGCCTTTAACAATATTTATAAAGATTTAATCTGTATAATATTTATGAGGTCGAAAGCATTAGTCTTGTTAGGAATTTTTTTATTTAATATTGCTATTGTTATAGGTGGTTCTTCTACTGTTGCAGAATTTAATATAGGTGGGTGTACGTTTGATTATAATGGTGGAACAGTTGGTGTTGCTGTTGGGGAATGTTCTACCGAACCATTTGGAGCGTTTTATTGTGATGATAATAAATATGGATGGACCACTACAGAGCTTGGATATGGATGTTCAAGAGGAATAGATACTTATGCTAGGGGTAGTGACTCTTGTTGTCCTAGTGGAATGGCCTGTAATGAATATAATGATGAATTTAAATGTGAAGCTAGAGGATCTTCTATATTATGTAGAGATCAAAAAACCTCAGGTAGTTGTAATAATGCAGATTGTGTATGGTTAGATTTAATTGATACTTGTGTAGATAATGTTATGGATATTGATTGTGGATATTATGCTTCTGAGAGTGATTGTGAAGATGATGATTATAATTTAGGCAAGATTGGTGTTGGCACTGAAGTTGCCGGAACCTATTTTGATTGTGCTGATACGACTTTTTCTGTTCCAAAGGCAAGGGTTGAATGTAAGTGGTATTCTACCGGAGTTGGTACAGGTGAATGTAGGCTTAGTTATTCTGCAATAGAAGCAGGAGGAGTTAGGACTGCTTTAGATAATATTTTTTCTTGTTCAAAAGTTCAAACTTTAGGAGAATGTATTGAAGGTAAACAGGTAGTAAAGTGGAATGCTACTAGTTCTAAAGAAGAAGGATTTGTAGATGTAGATATACCTGATTCATGTTTGGTAGCATTTAATTGTGAAGATGGTTCTGGCGAAAGATATTGTGGAGAGCATGTATTTAAATTGCCAGGTTTTAGTTTATTTGCCTTGTTCGCTTCGTTATTTATTATTGGCATATATTATTTTTTCAAAGAATATTAAGCAGTTAAATTGAAAGTTTTATAAAGTATCGTTGCTAATTTGTTTTATGAAAAGGTGGTTGATTTTTTTATTTTTGATGTGTGCATTTATAGGCTTTGTTTCTAGTTCGGTAGATGTTCATGATAGCTATGTTGTTAGTGTTAGTTCTTCTAATGAGCCAATTAAGGGAAGTATTAACTTAACAGTTGTTGGAGAAGATTACGATGCTAAAATAAAATCTAATGATGGCGACGAAATTGGTTTTAGAGAATTTTTAAGTCTGAATGGAGCTACTTTTGATTGTTTTCCTACTGATTGTTCGAAAGGTTATAAAATATTAGGAGATATCACTGGAGAGAGTTTTAGTGTTCCTCCTTCAGGAAAGAAAACTATTGGTATTGTTTTATATGGTGAAGATGTTGAAGTTACTGGATTAGAATTTAATATTGAAAGTGATTTTGAAGAGAGTTATAGAACACCTTTAATGATTGAGTTTTTTGAAGAAGAGATTTGGGGATTTAGTAATTTTTCTAATAGTTTTTTATCTAAGGAATGGGGGTGTTATGATAAATCCGAAGAAGAAAGAGGTCCAAGGGTTGGAGTACCTCTTTATTGTGAAACTATTTTTATTCCAGATACCAATAGATTAAGGGTTGGAGCAGATGTTGCAACATCATATAGTGATGGAGATGCTGATGATTTAAAGATGACTGTTTATTCTGAGAGTGGTATCGGAAGTCCTAAAACCTGTAATTTTAATCCGAGTAATGGAGAGGAATATTGTTTAATAGAAGGATTGTTTTCTTCTGCTAATTATTATGTTTGTGTTAATGCTGCCAAGGAAACTAATTATGATATATATGAAGAAGATGTTGGGAGTAATTGCGGTTTTGTGCGTTCATCTAGCTCGGAATCAAACACAAAAGATTATGCTATCTTTACCCAATCCGTTAAGTATGCTGATTTTAACTCTCTTGAATCAACTATATTTAATGATGGTATAATAAACAATAAATTAGTTGCACTCGCAGATGATATTGTTTTAGATAAATATGATAGAAATTGTTCGATGGGTTGTTTCTTACCTTTAGTATTTTCTGGACTCTCTCAAGATGTTAAAATTACTAATCTTGTATTAAGATATGACGAAGAAGGAGAAATAGCTTCTCCTGAAAATAAACTCTATTCTCTTGATGTTTCTCCAATTAAAATTGGTTTTGATGGGGTTCTTAATTTAAGTTTACTTGATTTTAGTATTTCTAAAACTATGAATTATATTGTTTCACTTGAAGGAAAAAAACTTTTTAATAAATCTGCTGAAATTTTATCTACTCCGAGAATTTTATCTGTTTTGCCCTTAAACCCTCCCGCTGGAGTTCCTGTTTTATTCTATGTGAGAGTTGAGTTTGATGATAATAGCTCTTTAAGTTATAAATGGGATTTTGGGGATGGAGAAATTATGAGTACTAGTGAACCTTATGTTACACACAATTATGCAAATTTAAGTAGCAGGGTATTAACACTCGAGGTTGGTGCTGGATGGGGACTATCTTCTAAGAAAACATTTAATGTTGTTCCCATTAGTCCCGAGATAGCTGTTAGTATGGAGTTACTTTCTAAAAGAAGTGCTTTAGATAATATTAATTTTAGTTTTAGTAATTCTAGTTTTTGGTATAAAATTCCTTTATTGAGTTTAATTAATATATCTTTTTTTGAAAATGAATTAATAAAATTAGAAGTTACTAAGAACAATGCTACTACCGAAAATGATTTTATTGATATAGCTAAATATCTTTATATTTTAAATATTCCAGCCAGAGTTAATGTTAATATTGAGAAAGGATATTTTTTCTTAAATGAACCCGAAGATGTTAATATTGATGTTATTGCAACGGCTGGTGGCAAAAATTACAAAGGTGATGGATCTGATTATTTAGATCCTATTTTGAGTTGGCAAAATAAAAATATCGATATTAGTTTTAATAGTAAGAAATTTTTAACATCTCTTTGGAATGGAGACAGCAATGGAGTTTTTAATGCGTATGAATTTAATCTTACTTCTAAGAACAATGCCGAAAGTTATTTTGTTATGGATATTCCTTTAGATAGATTGACGTTTAAGGAAAATGTTGGGGCTAAAGATATACGAAATTCTACAGTTATAGCATTACAAGGTAATAAAAATACATCATTTGAATTTTATTATGAAGGAGAGGAAGCCATTTCTTTTTTTGTTTCTCCAAAATTAAATTTAATAGTAACCGAAAGTAATACAGATAATAGTTGTAATTATAATTTTATATGTGAGAGTGAATACAAAGAAAATATATTTAATTGTAGAAACGATTGTAAGCCTGTTAAGGGTGCAATTATTTATGTTGTTATAGCTCTTATATTTGTTTTAATTCTTTATACATTTCTACAGGTTTGGTATAAGCGTCGTTATGAAAAACATTTGTTTAAAGATAGGCGACAAATTTACAATCTTCTTATGTATATTTCTAACGCAAGAGCCAGAGGGATGAAAGATTCTAGAATTGCAGCTATACTAAGAGAGAAGGGATGGTCAAGTGAGAGAGTTAGATACATAATTAAAAAATCAAGAGGAAAAAGGACTGGCTTATTTGAGATTATTCCGATAGAAAAGATTTCTGCACTTTCTAGAAATAAAAAAGCACGAAATATGGAAGCTGTAAAAGTTGCGCCGAATAATACCTCTTCGGATACAGTAGGAAATAAAAATAATATTGCTACTGGGAATAGATAACAAATGGGGAGAAACATTAATAAATCTGGGTTTCGAAAGAGAGTTTAATGATAAAGATAATTAAAAATTTTGCTCGAAGGATTTTTTCTGGCATTTTTAAAAAAAAGGGAGAGATTAAGTTAGGGTTTTATGGTTCTCCAAATGCTGGAAAAACTAGTTTAGCTAATAGAATTTGTCAAGACTGGTTAGGTGAAGATTTAGGTTCGGTTAGTAAAATGCCACATGAGACTAGGTCTGTTCAGGTTAAAGAAAAAGTTTCCCTCGAGAGAGATGGAAAGAAAATCGAATTTAAATTGATAGATACACCTGGTATTGCTACGAAAATTGATTTTGAGGATTTTATGAAGTTTGGATTAAAAAGAAAGGCGGCTCAGACTCGGGCTAAAGAAGCCACTCAAGGTATTATTGAATCTATTAAGTGGTTGGATGATATGGATGCAGTTGTTATTATGGTTGATTCTACTATGAACCCATACTCGCAAGTAAATATTACAATTATCGGAAATTTGGTAGCTAGAAATATACCTGTTTTAATTGCTGCAAATAAGATAGATTTAAAAAAGTCTGATATTAAGAAGATACAGGGTGCTTTTTCGGAATACGAGGTTGTTGGAATTTCGGCTAAGAATGGAGATAATATGGATGAGTTTTACGAAGCACTATTTAAGCTGGTGAAAAAGATTTAAGATGGTGAATAAAAAAAAGACTGTGAAAAAAGTTAAAAGGAATACCTTAAAATCGAATAAAGATTTGACAATTCATTTTATGCCATATTCAGAAATCGCTCGTGAGGATATGGTCGGAAAGATTAAGAAGATTATGGGGTTGATACTTACCCAGAAGATTATTATTTTACAGGGGCGTCTAACCTCCGAAGAAGAAATTCGTTTAATTGAGAATTCTATGGTTTTGATTGATAATATTAAGAATTTTCAGGGTATTGAGATTGCGGCTATTTCTGCGGAAAATGAACATAGAAATTTATTTGAGAGAATTAGGCGTAATATTGCTAAGATTCTAGTTGGAGAACAAGACGCAATTACTATTATAGGTCCTGCGTCTGTTGTTAAGGAAATGACTAAGGATCCGAAGAAGATTGAGTTGTTATTAAAAGGGAAATAGAAAGATTTATTAATTTATTAATTTACTAATATATATGCCACACCAATGCGTTCATTGTTCTAAGATAATTCCTGTTGGGAGTAAAGAGATATTAGAGGGTTGTAGTAGCTGTGGAGGGAAGTTTTTTTTCTATATTAGAGATGAACAGGCTTTGAAAATGAAGGAGTCTAAAGAAATGCCTATGCCGGAGTTTAACACGTTAGATAAGAAACAAGTTGAGGATGACGTAAGAAGTATTCTGAAAATTGAAGACGAAACTAAGCCTGTGATTTTAGATTTGGAGAATATTCGGGTATTGGGACCTGGGAAATTCGAAATAGATATTGTTTCTCTTATAAATCGTCAGCCTATTATATTTAAGTTACAAGAAGGAAAATATTTGATTGATATAGAAAGTTTGGGAAGAAATAAAGGTAAAATTTAGTTTTCTTCTGGTAATGCTGGACCTGATCTTACAATTTTTGCTAAATGTCCTTCTAATTCAATAAGACCTATTTCTTTACCAGCATGTTGGTTTGCATAGAAAACTTCAACTAATTTCATAACTTTTTTATATGTTTCGCCTGTGCCTTTATATATTGGTCCATTGTTATTTTCTATAGCTTTTTCTACTTGTGTTGTAGTATTAATGGGAGCATCTTTCAAATTATCTACACCAAATACTAAATATAAAGCTTCTTTTGCAGTTAATCTGTTGAAATTTTTATCAAATGTTCCTGACCTTATATCCATTGCATAAAGAAGTAGTTCATGGCTATGTCCCAATGCCTCATATGCCTTGTTGTCGTCTCCTGGACGTTTGGGCTTATCTCCTCTTGTATCTTTTGGAGTATTTTTCCATTTTTCCAATTCTTTATTATATCTTAGGTAAATTTCAGTTTCTATTCTCACTCTATCTGTAAGTGGATCTTTATCATGTGGTTCTCCTTCTATTCTATCTCCTTCTATTCTATGATAAACTAATGCTGCTCCACCAAGTAAATTTCCAGTTAATTCAACATGGGCTCCACCTACATTAATTCTTGTTGCATATATTTCTGCTGATTCGTTTTTTGCCATAAATAACATAGTCACCCAGAGTTTATAAGTCTTTCTATCTGTTGTATCTTTTTAGGGGTAACACATTTTAAGAAATAAAAAATTAGTTGAAAATATCTTCTTTCTGAGGAGAATTTCTCTCTGGTTCTTCTGATTCTTGAGATATTTCTTTAGGTTGATGTATTGTTTCTTCTTCGGTTTCCTCAATTGGTTCTTCGGTCTTTTCTTCTGGCTCTACTTCCTTAACTTCATTGATTGGCTGAGTTCTTTCTTGAATTTCTTCTTTAATTGACTCCTTGTTGTCAATTGGTTCTACAACTCCGGTTTCTAATTCTCGTACGTATACAGATATTTCTTTTGCCACATCAGCGTTTACTGAAATTGAATCTATTCCTTGTTCTACTAAGAATTTTACCATCTCCTTTTTAGATCCTGCTTGTCCGCAAATTGAAGTTTCAACTCCTTGTGATTTACATTCTCTAATTACTCTGGATATTTGTTTCAATACGGCCCAATTCATCTCATTATATATGTCTTGAACTTCCTCGTTTCCTCTGTCGATAGCTAATGTATATTGTGTTAAATCATTTGTTCCAAATGAAATAAAATCTATTCCTTCTTTGCAAATATCTTTGATTAAGATTCCTGCGGCAGGAGTCTCTATCATTACTCCAAATTGAACGTTGCTCATATTTAACTCGTTGAAAATTGCTCTTGCTTGTTTTACTTCGTCTACAGAAATTATTTGTGGGAACATAACTCCAAATTTATGACCTTTATCTACTAATTCTTTTATTGCTGAAAGTTCTGCCTTGAAAATTCCTGGATGTTTTAAGGAAAATCTAATCCCATGGTCTCCAAGCATTGGATTTTTTTCTATTTCTTTTGGTGCACCTTCTAAGTTTGCATATTCATCACTTCTAATGTCTGAAGATCTTACCCATATTGGTTTTCCCATGAAAGCTTCGGCTATTTTTCCTAATCCTTCTTTTAGCATTTCTTTATATTCGTCCAGCTTGTCTTCTGATTCGTATGCTATAGGATGTTTTCCGCTAGTTGCGATTAATCCTTCTAATCTGACTAATCCTATTCCGTCTGCTTTAGTTTTTGCCGCTCTCTCTGTAAATTGAGGTAAGTCAACCATAACTTTTATCTTTATTTTTGTGTCAACTATAGGTAAAATTTCTACTGATCTATTTTCGGCTTTCCCTGCGTATATTTTTCCGTGAAATCCGTCAACAGTAACTTCGTCTCCGTCTTTTAAAACTTCCATTATATTTTGTGCACCAACTATTGCGGGAATTCCCATCTCTCTTGATACTATTGCTGCGTGTGCGGTTATTCCACCCTCTGAGGTAGCAATTGCGGCGGCTTTCTGCATAGTTACTACCATGTCTGGATTAGTCATAGTGGTTACCAAAATGTCGCCTTGTTTTATCTTCCCCAAATCATCCATTGAATGAATTATTTTTACAATTCCTGATGCAACACCTGGTGAAGCAGCCATTCCTTCAGCTAGTACCTGTCCATCTAGATCAGCTACTTTGCCTCCGAATCCATTCTTTAATGTTGTAATTGGCCTTGTTTGTAAGATGTATATATTTTCATCCTCAATTGCAAATTCAATATCTTGTGGATTGTTATAATGTTCTTCTAATTTTATTGCATATTCAGCTAGTTGTTTCATTTCGTAAGTTTTTAGAACTCGACTATTTGATTTTTCTGGAGTTAGTTGAATTTCTTTTGTTTCTCCTGATGCCGTCCTTACTATTGCCATTTTCTTGTCTGATATTTCTTCGCTTATTATTTCCATATCTTTTGTTAGAATATGTTGGTCTGGTTTTATTTTCCCCGAAACTATTCCTTCTCCTTGCCCAAATACAGCTTCGATTAAAATTTCATCTGCATCTTTGATTGGATTCTTTGAAAACATAACTCCAGATTTAGTAGAATTAATCATTTTTTGAACTACAGCAGCAATTCCAACTATTTCGTCAAAACCTTTTTTCTTTCTGTAAAAAATTGAACGTGCGGTAAAGATCGAAGCGAAACATTGTTTTACTTTTTGTATTAATTCTGGGTTTCCTTTTACATTGATGAATGATTCTTGTTGCCCTGCGAAAGATGCGTCTCCGAGGTCTTCTGCCGTTGCTGATGAACGAACTGAAACAAAGATAGGTTCCCTCGCTGATTTTAGAATAGCTAGAGCATCGGGAGAATTTTGCATTGAAGCCAAATCTACATTAAAATGATCATATGCTTCAAGAATTTCACTCTCTAATCTTGAGGGCATTTCTGAGTTTGTTATTAATTCTCGTATCTCTTTTGCATTTTTCGTTAGATTATCTGTATCATCTACATCTATTTTTTTGAGAATTGTTTTTATCTGCTCTTCGATTTTTGTTTCTTTCAGAAAAAAATAGAATGCGTCTGTTGTTACCACGAAAGCTTGAGGAACTGGGAATTTTGAGTTGAACATCTCTCCAAGATTTGCACCTTTCCCACCCGCTAATTTGATATCTTTTTTAGAGAGGTTTGAAAGCCACGCAATATATTGATCACCCATAAAAGTTTTTGGAGAAAAGAATATATAAAGATTTGTGTTGATTTTAAGAAATAAAAAAAGAATATTGTAGAGGGCTGATTTGAATTTTAAGAAATAAAAAAGGTCTAATATATATGTTGGTATATAGTATATTCTACTATATAGATTTTAAGAAATAAAAAAAGAACTTTTCCATTGGAAGTTCTTTTTTTTGATTTTTACTCACAATCTTCAATAAATTCTCTCACTTCTGTTATTGAATTGAGATATCCCAGAGGGAATAGTATTGCCCCTAATTCGATTGAAGAATTATTAGAAGTCTCTGGATGTTTTTCCAGATTCATCATTATAGAATCGAATGCACCTTTTGTATCGCCATTATCAAGTATCCCTAATGCTGTTTCTTTACACCAGGCTAAGTGCTGTTCTCGGGTTTTCATAATTTTAACCCTCCTTGGGTTATAGTTTTCTTTAAGAATCGATTTACATAGAATACTCCTTTTCGTTTCTAGAAGTATTCTATGTAATTTTTGATTAAATGGCTTTCTTTTTCGGTTGGTGATTTTTATTCGCTATATTCCATTCTTCTGCAGCGGTGTCTATATCCTTGTAAAACAATACCGTAGTATTTCTACAATGAGTGCAGAAATACTTACAGGCCTCTCCGCAATTACCGTTGTTCTCTATCATAAGCTCCATCTTTATTCCACCGCATTTTTTACAAGCATTAAATATAATATGTTTGGTGGGTTTATCTGAATTAAGAAATGGGACATGTATTTCTGATTCACCTGCGCTAAGAAGAACATCATATCTTTTCTCTCTAAAAATTTCTCCCAAATTTTCATTTATAATATTGGGACATGCCCAATTTTCTTCTTCTTTATGAGAGTTCCTCAGCTCGCATGTTTCGCAGGCATATTCTGGCCCATTCATTAACATATTGAATGTTCTTGGATTTGTTACATATACACGAGAACCATCCTTAGAACGAAACGGGAAAAAACAAATACATTCATTCCAGGTTTGTGGTAATGGTTTTAATGTTCCATAATGATGTCCACATTCGGAGTTTTCTTCCACGATTTTTACTAAATCGACACGTTGTTCAAATTCGATATCAAAAACCATTAAGTATATTGGTTTTTTCTTAATTTTATAGAGATGGCGTATCCCATCAAGTGATTTTACAATTTCTAAAAGTGAAGCTTTAAGGGATAATTTCTTTTCTAATAATTCTTCTGACATGTTTGTCTCCTATGAATTTATAAATTTGTGCACAAGCAACGCTTGTGGGTTATTTATATTCTGAATTATGCGAAGAAACTTTTTCTTGCTCCTTTTCTTTTGTTCCTTCTGTTATTTTCGACATACCTTTCGTAGGTTGATCCGAATTCTCTTTCAAATTCTCTTAAGATCATCTCTTCTGCGCGCGATTTGCTGGGCAATTCTGATTTGAAAGTCTTGATTATGTATCCTTTTCTACTGTCTTTTGGACGCATGGTAATTAAAAGAGTTCCGTTTTTGTAGTAATATCCGCCACGGTATAAATATCTATAAAACCCCTTTGTTCCGATTTGATAATGGTGTTTCATTGCCATGAAGAGTTTCTCTCTCTTTTTGTTTCCCATAATTTTCTTTTCCATAGTTTGCTCCTTGGGCTAGTTTTAGTTAAGATATTGTCGTTGTGGTATTGTCTGATTTGTAGAAAATATAACTTCCGATAGTTTTGGGCTAACGGAAGCTGGGGGAGTTTATGTGACTCCTTTTTTGAATATACCGGATTTAATCAACTCGGAAGCATCTTCTCTCGTGAATAGACGTGGTTCTTCGTGTTGATTCTCTTTGATATATAGATGCCCGTGAGTTTTTTGTATCAAAGTTAGGCGTTTATTATTTTCTCCAACAAAGACTATCTGCCCTACATATCGTTTAAATACGCGTCCTATCCACCAATGCAGATAATGTCCTTTCCATGTTTTACTTTGGACCACAACGGCAGAATAATATCGTTTAAATACGCGTCCTATCCACTCATGTAGACGATGTCTTTTCTTCGTTTTATTTTTGGTCACAACAGCAGAGGAATCTTTCTTGGTTACAAGGATAATGAGATCGGTTCTTTTCTGTTTCATTAGACATGGGAATTTTCCATTGAATTTACTCATAATAACCCTCCTTGGGTTTTTCTAAGCTCTTTTGGTTTAATTTAAGATTTTAATATCAAACTAAGTTTGATAGATTTTTCAGTTTAAAGCAGATGAGAATATATTTCAATTCTCACCTTGTAGATTACAATAGGAAGATTTCCATGCGATTTTTTTTCCAATGCTCATAGTGTTTCAGAGTTCTTGATAAAAACCACATCATGAACACTACAGCCACAATAAATATAATTATAGCTGTTATCGGGAAAAGGATTGCGCTCGATCTGTACAGAGACACACTATATATTACAGCAAGGATAAATACTGCCATGGTTATTGCATTAATCCATATTCTTAATGGCAACCAACGGCGATTTAATTTCTTCTTCATTTTGTCACTCCTTTAATTTATTAGAATATTTTTGAACTTTATTCTGGGATTGGTAGCCATCCAATTATTCCAGTGATTTCATTCTTGCCTCTAAAATACCCTTTCCGATTACTGTCATAGTAACCTATTATTACTATGATAACATCATTTTTGTTACGATATTTTATAACAATTTTTAATCTGTTCTTTTTTGGTGCTTCTTTTATTGGATCTCGCCACCTGAGCTTTTTCCTCATTTCTATGTTTTCTAGTATTACGGAACGAACGAACAGTTCCCAGAGATGTCCGATATTTTTTTTATAAAACTTCTTTAATCTGCTCCAGGTATCATATTCTCCGCCATGTTTTTTTGCATATTTCTCTTGTGCTATTTGTATCTGTTCCGTCACTGTTTCTGTTGTTATGTTTTTTCCCATTTTGTTCCCCTTTAAATAATTTTTATATAATCGTTAATTAGATAACTTTTTGTTTTCAGAAATATACCCAGACTAAGTGCTTAGTATAATATCTGGGCTTAGATTTAATCTTTTGTTTCGGAAGGTTTGCTTTATATTGAAATTTTGTTGAAAGAGCAAATCTTTTTTTTCTTCCCTTTGCTGCGAGATGCTTCAAAACTATATTCAACCCCACCGATCATTCCTATTCCATTTAATCTTGTCCTGACCCACCGATCACCAAGATAGTTTCTGAAGCGAAAATAGAGTACTTTTTTATCACCTCTCGATTCTTCAATTTTCAGTGCTTTAATTATCCTTGTGATATTTCTCCATTGCTTGAGGTCGACTTCTTTGGACAAAAAATGTACTAAGCTTTCTTTGAGATTTGGATAAGAGGATTTTACCTTTATTAAAAACTTATTCTGAATTTCCCATTTCCTTTTCCTTTTCTCTCCTGCCTTAACCCACTTGCTCCAAAGAACTGATATTAATAACATGATGACAATGAGGGCTATCACGGCTAATGTTACAATAATTTTTCCTTTCATAATATTTTCCTCTGACTCGATGAGTCTACTCGATTCGATTCAGGTGGAAGTACCCACATGAAGTTGCATAAGATCCTTTTGTGACAATCATTCACAATAAACATTCCATCCATATTGCATCCGATAAATTTACCGATAAGGCAAAATGACTGGTTGTCATCTATTGCCAATACTCTGCTCTTTTCGCATCCGTAAACTTTTTCTAAATCTTTTATGGGGGTACAAAAAGTTTTTTTACATGAAGGGAAATATCTCTTTATGTAAAATTTTATATGCCTGCTCGCTTCTTCTGTCGAAGTTATTTTCGACAGGGCGTTATAACATGCGGCTAATTGGGTAGCGTTAGGCTGTAATTTATTTTTGCTTTCTCTATACATATAAATATAAGTTCGAGAAATGCATAAGCACTCATATCGATTGAAGTTCGGAATTAGTTTGTTGTTTTTAATACAATCAACCATATCTTCGACGAAAGGCAATATACAAGGAATAATTGTGCCATCTGTCAGCACAATAAATTTATCGATTTTTTCATAATCTGGTTCGTATTTGTATATAGTAGAGCTTTTTTTGCATAACTTTTTTATGGCAAGATAAAGATATTTATTCATGATTTGCTCCTTTTAAAAAATTTTATTTATATTTAAACTCAAGTAGTTGTTTTGTTCAAAATTAAATACCCAGATGAAAGACTAGATGTTGGACAATGGGTATTGTGAGATAGTGTTGGGGTTGATTAATCATAGGAACGGGGCGGAACTGTCAGATCTAAGGTATTAGAGTGTTTGGATTCATTTCCATAAGTGTCTACAGAGGTTATACTGTAAGATTTAGTTGTATCGTATGCTTGATAGAGTGTGTAAGATGTATAAAATGAAGGTATTGGAAGTGCTGATAGACAATCTCCATCTCTATATATATAATATTTTCTTATATATTTAGTATCTTCGGGAAGTGTCCAATAAAGTATTACTTTGGCTAGCGTGCTACTCCAAGATCCAATTTTTGCAGACAGTTCTCTTGGAGGTTCTAATGGACGAAGCTCAAAATTGATGGTTGATTCATACCATTCTGGGATTCTGTATTCTTCGGCATTTTCTTTTTTCAGGTTGACAGTCATAGTTTTAGTCTCTAAATCTCCATTTGGGAGTTTGGTTCCGCTTATTATAACTGCATTGTATACTTTAGCTTTTCCTATTTCTGCAGTAGCTTCCTGCCAGATTGTAAAAGAATTTCCTTCTCCTGTTACATAGTTGCCGTACGCGGAAACTGAAATGGTTCCTATTCTTTCCGTGCAGTTTATGAGTCCGTCACTTGTTTGATCGTAGAACCTCATGATTGAATTTATAGCCATTCCTATTGCATCAGAGATGTCAGAATCAGTTATGGTACCTGTTAAATTATAAACTCCCTCAAAATTTGGAGGACTTTCTCCCATCTTAATTGAAAAATCTTTTTCAAAAATAGCTCTGGATATTGTAGAATTTTCCATAAACTCTGCGGGTGATTCGAAATCTTCGAATTTTCCACCATCGGGAATTTGTGGGCATCCAGTGAATAAAGTTACAACTATAATTAAAATAATCGCGAATAAAATCTTTTTCATAAAAATCTCCTTTGACTCTTTGAATCAGCTCTAGTTTTTGAAATTCAGCTGCAAGATATTATCTAAACAGCTGGATGTTTTGTTTTAATAAAGTGTAATTAGATAGGAATCCAGAGAGAGAAATAATTTATAATTCATTATCTCTAGCTCTACGGACAGGCCAGATATAGTATCTATCTCCACTTAAAACTTCTTTTCCCCCGGATGTCATTTTCCCATTTGACATATTTGTAACCCACATATCTCCAAAAAAAGTTTCTGTGCTGGACCAAAATTCACCACAGACATCTCCCATGAATATATCATTTTCTGTCTATTTTTTATATCCTGTAGTGTTGCATAAAACTGGACTTGAATAATTATAATCGAAGAAACTTTCCCATTCTTTTTTAGTAGGGAATCTCCATTCTTTATTGAATGAACCATCTGTAATACCGTGTTCTCCATCACTAAGGCCTGAAACTATTCCTATTGCCCATCTCCATGGTATTCCTAAATACTCACCATTTATCACAAACCATGGATCATATACTATTGTAGCATTTTTTACCCAGATAAGGTTGGTTTTGTTGTCACGAATAGTTCCGTTTTCCATATCTGTGAATCTATTTCCCTCATAGCTTGGCATTCTTACTGCTACGGTTTTTGAATAATCAGAGTTTCCTCTATAATTAGAAGCCATTACTCTAAAATAATATTTTTTGCTCGAAGTTAATGAAGGTATGTTTTTTGATATTATGTTAGAGTCTATTGTTAGTGTTTGAGATATTGTAATGAATTCATCTTCACTTACCTCGAGAATAAATTCATCTTCATCATCGGAGTTATCTTTCCATCCAGCACAAACTTCAGATGAACTTACTAATGCTACAACAAAATTACTAGGTGCCTCAGGGCGTACTACTTTCCCAGAAATAACTCCGTCTTTTTGTTCAATTTCGTATTCTAACACTCCAGGAGCCTTAACTAAATCATAAAAGAAGGGAACCCATTCGTTTACAGCATCTATAGCAATAAGCGCCTGAGTAATCATCGGAAGTATACTGGCAAAATCCAATATATAACTTTCAACTTGGCCTAAGATGCCTTCATCTTCTGTTAGTTCCTCTGTGCCATCATTATAGATTAAATTAACTATCTTCTTCCAATGAGTTCTCACATAATTAGGCAATAATGATGTAAGAATTTCTTTCCAATCTGAACAGTCGCTTACAGATGATGCCAATTCTGAAAGATCTAGGTCTGATAATCTGTTATCTAAAGTTAGGATTGAATATACTTGATCATCAGTTAAAGAAATATTTGAAGCTCCCGGTGCAAAAAGCCCGACAATCTTCATAAATATTCCGAACATCTTTATTGAATTGGCATAAGTTGCTTTTCCTTGAGCCTTTAAAGGATTTAACCAGCTCGATTCTGAACTGTTGAAGCCTTTATAGAAAGTAATATCAAACTCTCCATCTCCAGCATCTAGGAACTGCTCATATGGATCGGTCCTCCTAAGTCTATGCAGGAATCCACCTCTCCCTTTTAAGAGAAAATCAGAATCATTTACTTTCACCCCGTAAAAAGTTTGCTCTGGATTGACTAAAGCAAATCTTATTCCGGAAACGTCTCCAATATGACATTCAGAAACGTCTCCTACTGTGGAGGTGAAATCTGTTTTTCTGCCTAAATTATAATAAGCTTCTCTAGTGGGAGAGTCATCATAACTTTTTATTGCACCCATACCTATGGCCATCGCTATTTGAAAGATTTCAGGATGAATATTGTAATCTAATGCGTTTTTTCTAGATTCTATCATAGCATTATTAATAGATGAAACTAGAATTTCGAAATAAGGATGTTCTTGGGCTAGTTTTAAAATTTCGGTTTCTTGGTCTCCAGTCAATACCATTAGGTAAGGGTTAATTTTTATTAACCCTAGAGCTAGTTCGGTATACCCTATCTCAAAGCTGCCATTACTAATATCTTCTCCTGAGACATATGCTACTCCTAGGATATTTCCAAACATATCTTTAAGAAATACTGTTTGGCTGATTCCACTATCAACACTTTTTAATTCAGATATATTTCCATCATAGTCAGTGTATTTAGAATCTACTAAGGTGGATATATTTAGTTCACTTTCAGAAATTCCTGGAAAGTTGAGATTGCCATTAACAATTTCTATTTTCGGTATTACTGGTGTATCTGGATTATCAGGGTCATCATCTGGTTTTGGTGGGTTTTTACAACCAACCAATAATATAAGTATAATAAAAATTGTTAAAAAGAAAGCTGCTGATTTTTTCATCTCTTTCTCCTTAACTAGAATAAGTTTTTCTATGAAAAACTTTTATGATCATTTTTGCTGAACTAAAATTTATATCCAACACTTACCTTTATTACTCCTATGTGTAATTCTCCGAAGTTCTCGCTAGCAACTTCACTAGAGCCGGCAAGAAGTGTAAGAATAAATCCTTTGTCTCCCATATATTGGTATCCGATACAAAAGGAAGTTCCTACAATTTTCTCCTGTATCAAAATTATATCTCCATGGAGGTTGTAGCTAGTTTCCATTTCTACTTTTATGTCACCATATGTGGCTTCTAAAACAACCCTGTGTTTATTGCCGTAATAAAGCTGTCCACCAAAAACTGTTCCTATGTATTCTTCTGTTTCTATCCCTATTAATTCGGTGGGAATTGATGGGAGATGTTTTATCCCAGCAGAAATTGATATACTGATAGGAGATTTGGTTTTAATGTAATATTTTCCAGTAATTTCAATTCCGGCAGTAAATGGATTTCCATAACTAAATTCTAAGCCCACTCCAGAAGTTTCGTTTTTCCCTTTTATAGTTTCAGTAGCGAAAAGGGCTCCTGTAACAAAAATTATCAAAAGAAAAATTATCAATTTTTTCATAACTTTACTCCCTAATTAAAATAGTTCTCTATATAGAAAACTTGATATGTTATCACCAGTTTAGTGATTTATTTTCCGAAATTAAACCCAGATGAAAAGCTAGTTGTGAAGCAGTTGGGTTTTAAGTTAATTAGTACTTTTCGAGTTCTTCACCATTTTCATTATTATATCTGGTTGTTTCTCCTGTATTTGGCCAACCCTTCATAGTAAAAATTATTATATCAGCTCTCTTCCCTCTTCCTTCTTTTTTCACATATAGTAATGGATTTCCATCTTTATCTTTAACAAAGGTCGTTCCCATAGATGACTTACTATATTTAAGAGGAAAATACTTTTCGGATAACATGGCGGCAATTTTTTCTTTGTCTATACCTACAAATCCGTCTATGTATATGACTTTCCCGTTTTCATCGAATAAAAACGGACCGAAATTATCCTGTTCTGGAGTTTGAGGCAGTTCGTCTATTTCTCTTTTGAGAATTTCTCTTACATTACCATAATTGAAAGAGTGTCCTTTTTTTTTTAATAGAGATAATTCTCTTTTTGTAATTATCAATGCCTCTTCTCCAGTTTTTTTGGACGATAAGATTTTTTGCATAACCATATCTACAATTTCTTGTACTTTGTTTGTCATAAAATTCACCTTTAGCATTAGTTGTATATAGCAGCTCTGAGGACTTTTTTTAAAATGGCACCACATTGTTAAGAGGTGGTGCTTTGAGTAATTGCTACCATTGTGATTGGAAATTTCTTTTTCTCTTGTTACAATGTTTTTCCTTTTTAGGATGAGGTTTTTTTGTTTTCTTTTGACATTGTAACGGAGTTGTTTCCGAAAGATTAATTTCTTCAATAACTCCTTTTTTGCAGATAAGCAGAATATTTACTACCTGTTTATCCGGAAGTTCTGTAGGAAGGGGAGGTTTATCATTCTCGCTATAAAAGTATCTGGTTTCTACAGGCATGGGCTTTTTCCCTTTATCGCAAGTACAAGCAAGTCGGTTTTTCCCATTGAATAATGAGGAGATTATGCGAGAACCGCCTTTAATTGTCCAAAATTTTGTCCCTTCTGGTGTATTTTTCCAGGTAACTTTCGTTTTACCATCCATGCTCCTTAGCGTATTTGGCTGTGTTAGATAAACATCTTTGTTTCCAAATATGCTAAATAGCCCATTTTTATTTTCCATTTTTCCGTAGTTGTTTGTCACTATAGGAAGTGGAAAACATTCTTCTGGGTGCTCTCTGTAACGATTTGCCCATGCCACTGTTTCTTCGGTAATGATTCCTGCTGTTATTTTTTGGTCATTGATTCCTGCTAATTGATTCATAGAAACTCCCTTGACCTTTTGTGGTCAATTTAAGATTATCCAAACTAGGTTTGGATTTGTGTTGATTAACGGTTTGTTATTATAAAATATCCTCCTTGTTGTATATTTGACATCTGCAATAGCTGTTACAGCGTTTTTTGCAGATTCTTTTGAGTTGGAGACAGCTCTTCTCATTGAGATTTAGGGGATCAACTTGAATATCTACATGATCCCTAATACATATAACTATTTTATTTACTAGGTTGGCCTTAGAATTTTTCATAGATTTTCTCCCATCTCCTCGGGACTTGCGAAGTGTCCGCCGTCATTTAAAGAGTCTCCAGACAAAACCTCTTCTTCAATATCTCTTTCTTCTGCTGTTCTTTCATCCTGAATGGGATTGGTTGACGGGGCTTCTGTTAAGACAGATGTTATACAACAATGTCCTTCCATATCACTTATCACTCTTTGTCTCTGTTTCATAATTTACCTCCCAGTAAATTTCATAAACCTTGATCAGCAAGGTTTGCTTCGAGTCGAAATCCAAATATTGTTTGGATTATTTTTAGATAAAATTTTTTATATTGCCAATAGAAGTTCTACCTTATTTATAGTGGGAGTTTGAAGTGTGTCGTTGCTTAGCATGTTTTTCTTACACTCTTTTTCCCATGTTCTTTTCTGCCCAGTTCTGGACTCGCTGGTTCTGGGACCATTAAATCTTTGTGAATATTTTGGCTTTTCTCTCCAATTATTTGTATCAAAAGCAACCCCCACAAGATGACTATATTCCCAATCTTCTTCTTCAAAAAGGAAATTTCGTTCACTTTCTTTACAATAGATATTTTCAGTCATTTCCTTTAACGCACGAATGGCTCTGGTGTTCATTTTGCAACTTTTTTTGTTACTCATAAACTTTCTCCTTTAAAATAATATAGTGAATGATGTTTGAATGTTTAATATTATCGTGAGCAACGCTCTACAATTTATTAACCATATCTGTTTCTTATTTTATTATAAAATATTTGGTAGTGTTAACCCACCTGCAACGAACGCAAGAATTGCTACGAAAACTAGAAGTAGTATCTTCATGGTTATAGAAATTCTTTTTCCTGAAAATTTTCTTCTCCCAGATTTATATTCCCATTTTCCAGTTCGATCATTATAATATTTCCTTTTTCTTTTCCTTCCCATAATACACTTCCTTCAAAGTTATTTTAACTTAACAACCTGCTAAAAAACTCTCTTTGCCCATTGAAAGTTTAAAAGCAGATTGTCGCTCTTCTACTTTTCTAAATAATACCACTACTTTTTTTCTTAATGAAAGCCATCATTCCTTCATTGTTTCGGGCATAGTAGTATATCCTTCTAGCACTGTGAACACATTACTCATAAGATTGCTGGGTAGTTCTTTCTGATATAGAAAGAATTAACAATCCGCCGAGAAGCTCTCAGATTCTTAAGTAGAAAGCTCAGGGGCAGCGTGTCTGGTTCTGCTACAGATTTGCAACTTTAATAAAATAAAACAGCTCTCTGTTTTTTTTCAGAGAAGTGAAAGCAGCGAGATGCTTTTTAGATTTTCGGATTTCCTTGGCTAAACAACATTAGGCTCTATAGATTTTGAGCTATGTTGAAACCATTGTACTGTTTAATAAAGATAAATTCTTCTTCAAAACAGTAACCCTCCATTAAAATTTTTACCGGAGTGGATATTATCCATAAATACTATCAACTCTCTTTTTGTCCCCGACAACTTTCAAAGCTCTTTTTGATAATCTATCAAACCTTCGTCTTTGTTTTAAAATAAGTTTATCATGTCTTCCTGTTGCAGCCAGTTCATCAAGAGCTTTTTTTATTAACTGAAGATGATATTCAATCCCTATTGTTGGTCTTTCAGCTTTAACATCAGGCAAACAGTCTTTCACTGTTTTTAAATTCGCATAAATTACCGATAATGTATGATCGTCGTTTTTTGAAACTTCTTCTTTTCTCATTCTCTTCTCCTTCGAAATTATTTTTAGATTAACGTTCCACTAAAGAACTCCCCAGTAGTTTAAGAGGAATTCAATGTTAGAGAGTTCTGCGGTAGGATGTTAATCACAATCCCGCGCGGCTGAATTTCACTTCTTTTTATTGTAGTTTGTCAACAAAGTTGGATCTTTCATAAAAATAGCCCTTCATGATTAGATTTTTAGAATCGTTTTTTTAATAGACTTTTTGAAATAGACTTTTTAATATAAACCGAGATATTATCAGCATGAGTAATAATCCCCTCTTCCCATGGGATGTGGCTTTAAGAGATTTTTTCTCCTATTCGGATCATTCCTTGGGCCTCTTTGTTTTGCTTGAGATTGTTTATCTCTATATTCTTTCAGTTTTTCTTCATCCGTTTTTCTTCTAATTTCGGTTGCATTTTCGTTCATAATGTTCTCCTAGTGATTTTTATTTAGATACTCTAAGAGTATCTGAGTGATTAATTACAGAATTCTTTGTATATTTTAATTTGCAGAAGTAATAATTCCTTCATCCCAATTATCATATTATCATTAATATCAGCTTCTCTTAGTACTTTTCTTATTGCCTCTGGGCTTTCAAATTGACTATAAGAGCTTTCTATCACAGATCCGTTTTCTATTTTTATTATTTTAAAAGTTCCTGCATAAATACCTGCGAGTGCTCTTAGATCTAAACCTATCTCATCTGATGTTTTGTATCCATCTGGCAGGTTTCTGTCGATTTCACTTTCATGGGTTAGCCCTAATTCCTTCATCACGTCTTCATTTTTTGCATATCTCTCCGGATATGTGTAATCATCTGAATAAGTATATCCGTCAGCTGTTCGAACTGTTGTGCAACCTGTTAAGAATGAGAAGGCTGCTATCATCATTATAGCAATAATAATTCCTCCTAAAATCTTTAAAAGATAAATAGAGGGTTCGGTTAATTTTTTCATGAGATTCTCCCTTAGAATTGGTTTTGAATCACGTATTTCTCGCGATATTTTGTATATATTTACATGAAAATACCTAAATAAGAGGTATTTCATTCAATTTTTATGATTGTAGCATTGTATCCACTTTTAAAATTCTCTTTGGAATTACCTTTTTCCATGAAATTTTTAGTTTTTTCATGAGGTATTTCTGTCTTTTCCACATTGTTTTTTGAGTATCTCTGAAATTAATAATTTTTGCTAAATTATTAATTTGTTGTTGCTTGATTTTTTTATGTGTGGATTGTGGGGTTGTGTTGTGTTTTTGTGAATATGAATTAGTTGGAAAGCCTTATTAATTTCTTCCAACCTTTGTTATACTTTATTTCCTTAATTGCAATTAAGCCTTTCTCTTGTAAGGCGTTTTTTGTATTAGTTCCTTTTCTTGTAGATAATCCGATTTTACGGTATACTTCCACAGTTCCCAGTGTATGTTCAGGATTTTTTTGCAAGAATTCTATGAAGACCTGCTCATCTGGGTTTGACGCATTATATTTAGAGGCTTCTTTATTTTTAAATGTTACTACTAGCTGGTTTGCAAAAATCTTATTAATTACTGTTAATATGTCTAAACTTGTATATCCGCCTTGTTCTTTGCTTGCTTCTAGGGTTTTTTCTACATCTTTAAGTTCTGCTCCCGCCTCTGTATTTTCCACTACGAAGCCATGAATTATTTTTTGAATTTCTGTTAAATCTTCTATTTGCCCATCTTTTATAGTTGGAATTACTTCTTTTTCTTTGATAATTACTTCTTCAGGCTGTTGTGGTTCAACTAATATAGGTTCTTCTATAGCTTTATTAAATTCTATGTCTGTTTTATCTTCATAATTTTTGTTTAGCATCATTGCTTGCATTTTTGACTTAATATCTTCGTTTGTTACTTGTCTTTCTCTCATTTCTACATAAGGAACTTCAATCAAAAAGGGCATGGTATACCTTTCTGAGAGCTTTACAATAGCACTTCCTACTGGTAGCTGAGAAAAGTAGTGTTTACACTCTCTAAGGTTCATAATTTCACTCACATCATAAATATCTTGAGGTAATTGTTGCTGAAATGCAATATGACAAGCGCTGTTTCCTTTAACTGTATCTGAAATTTTAGAGATATGTTGGTCTAAACATATAAGACTTGTTCCATATTCCCGCATTTCCCTATAAATCATATCTGTTACTGATTCGTTTGCAAAATTTGTAGGTTTCTTTAAGAATATATTATGTGCTTCGTCGACTATGATTGCATGATCAAAGTATTTTGTAGTTTGATTTTGTCTTGCTTTTTTCAGCTTGTAAATATAAGTTAATATGAACTCACAAAAGAAAGTTTTTTCAACATTTCCTAAAGAATTAAGTTCCATAATTACTTTTTTATCTAATAGCTCTTCAATTGTAAAACTATTTTCTCCTTTATAATTCATTGTTTTCCCAAATTCTCCAAAAGTCATTACTGTAGCTATTCTCAGAGCGGATTCTAACCATCCACCTTCTCTTCCGTTAGTTTTTTCCAGTCTTTCTTCTAATCTCCATTTTATATGATTCCATGTAGGATAATTTTCAGAACCATTATAAATTCCCCATTCTTTAAATGCTTCATCTAGTGTTTCTAAAATAATTTTATGGACACCAAAGGATGCGGAAAAACTTTCAGTTAAAAGTTCTGATAAAACATTGATCCATTCTTTTGGAGATACACCTTTTGGAGGTTGATTAATATTTGTTTTAAATAAATTACTTACCTTATCATCACCGACGGTAAAAGTCATCATTGAACTATCCTCTACAGAAAGTGGTCTAAAAGATTTCTTCCAATCAAATATTAAATAGGGTTTATTGTGTTTATTTAATGCTTCAATTATTTTAAATGCAAAAGTTGTTTTACCTGATCCAGACATTCCTGTCACACAAATATGTCTTTGCCAATCTTGTTCTCTTAAGTTGAATTCAAATAGTTTTTTTCTTGCATAGCTAATTGTAGCTAGGTCGTAAGTTCCATCTATTAATTCTTCCCTTGGAGGTTCCAATAAAACACCTTTATCTAGTAATTGATTTAGATGTTTCTGATAAAGTGCATTTAAAACATGAACAATTTCATCTCTATCTTCTCTTCCATCTGCTACGGTATACTGAAAATATATCTCATCTATTTTCTTTCCGAAAACAGGTCTAAGTTTATTACATATTTCTTCTACGGTTAATGCTCTTTGTATCATTTTATTTTGTTAAGATTTTTTAAATATTTAAATTTGATTTATTTTTGCTACTAAATCTTTGTTTCCAATTTTACCATGGAATATTCTAAGTGCGGTAGCTTGGTAGTTTGTACTATTTTCTTTTGTAAGTTCTTTTATGTCTCCTTGTAAATATTTTATTCTTTTCATGTTAAATTCTGGGTTTTCAATCATTTCAGAGGAAAGTTCTTTAGCTTCGTTTGATATTCCTATAATAGCATTTCTCCTTGCAAGATTGGTTGCGTATTTTACCTCTCCTACTAATTTTAAATTGTCTTCTCCATATTCAAAGATAGTATCTCTAGCATCATAAAAATCATATTTATCTTTGCATTCTCTTGCAAGTTTATACATATCTGTTCTAATTATCATTTTAATCTGTTAGGATTTTTTCGAACATCTCTGTACGATTTTCCTTTTCATTTAATTCTTTAGTGTTCTCCCTAAGTTCTTTTTTTAGTAAAGAAATATCTCTCCAACATCCTATTTTTTCATTAAGTTGAAGCTCAGAAATCTCGATTTGTTTCTTTCTTAATTCGGCTCTTTCTCTTGCAAATTCAGAATCGTCCTCGCCCTTTGGTGCATTTTCTAAAAGAAAGTTATGTATTTTTGTTTTCATATTCTCTCCTTCATTTATGAATTTATTACTAAGTGTCTTTCTTTCTCCAACCATTCCCTCAATTTCTAGAATAATGTCTTTAATTGAGTCTAATTTTGCTTTTCCAATTGTATTGAACTCATTTGAGGTATTCCGGTTATTTTCCCAGTTGTAACCTTGAGGTATTTCAGGTTTATTTAGGTTTTCCATAAATAATATGAGTAAAAAGGGTTTATAAGTCTTTCGTATAGTTGTATCTTTTGAGGGGTAACAGTAGCTTTATTCAAATACTATTATATCTCTAGAAATAAATTGATCTGGTCTTGATTCAAAAATTGGGCCTATTTTAACTTTTAAGCTGGTTTTTTGAGCTATTTTATTGACATCAGTATGAATATCTTGTATTACAGGAAAAGTTATTGCAATTCTAGCAGATCTTTTTTTGACTAGTTTTAATCTTCTCAGAATAGGAATAATGTATGCTTCAAAATCTACTACCATTTGTTTTGATTGGTTTTTATTTGGTTTTCTTGTAAGTAGTTTTCCAAGTGGAGTTTCGGTTGCAATTGCTGCAAATTGCATGTCAGAAGCGTGAGTAGAATTATTGTTTTCAATTTTATATGTATTTTTTACATCATACTTATCTTTAATCCAGTTTAGGTTTGTTTTTGCATCTTCTGTAGCTTGTTTATCCTTATCTATTCCGTATACGTTCATATTTTTCAATAAAGCTTCTTGTAAGATTCCCCCTATTCCGCAGAAAGGATCTAATAATAGGTCTTTTGGTTTTGCTCCAGAAAGATTAATCAATATTTTGGAAAGTCTTGGAGAGATTGCTAAAGATTCTCTTCTTACTGGTTTATTCATGTCTCTGTTTTTAACTTCTATATTACTGTAATTTTGCGTTGCTGTACCGAAATAAATTGTTTTATTGTGTTCGTGATATATAATTAAGAAGTCTGCCTTTGCTAATTTGTCTTTTGTACCATCCTGGAATTGAATTTGATGTCTACCGTGTTTAACCGAGGCTCTTTTCTTTTCTTTTTTGAATTTCTCCTTTAATATTTCCTCTTCCTGATTTCCGATTACTGAGTATGAAAATTTATCTGCTGGAACTATTTCGTTTTGATCTACATATTTCTCAAATTCTTCCGAAGAACCTTCAAATGTAATATTCCCAAGCCACATCACTCCTCCAAATTCCTGTATATCGAATTCCCTATTATCAGTATCTATAATTAATAGATTATTCTCGAATAAGATTTCCTTATAATTTCTATCTCTAGCTCTTAGAAATTCAGATATCTCTGCTTTTGATAATTCTGGATTCCTTCCTAATATAAAAAATGTTTTCATGTTTTTAAAAAATATTATGAGTTAATAAGGGTTTTGGGGTGTGTACATTGTATAGTTAATGAGTGTCAATAGGCATATTTTTGAATTTTGATTACTCGTATTAAGTATAATGTATTGAAAGAGCAAATAGGCACGAGGAATATAGATATCCAGCATATTATTTGAGAATCCCCAAGTATATTTATACTTTATTATAAATTAGTATCAACAGTCCGTTGCCCCATATATCCCTATTATGTCGACGGACTGTTGGCAATTATGGTTTCGTATTTCTAATCAAATGGAGCATAAAACAAAAAAATGTTTTAAGTGCAAAAAGCCTAATACAAAAGCAATTTTTCCAAATAAAATGATATATGATGATTGTAATTATTTTTGAAAGCCCTATATTTACAAAAGTAAGAAAATAAAAGGTGTAGGGGATGTGTTAATTTATAAAGCAATGAAGTTTATTTTCTCTATGGACGTGATAAAAAAAGGTGGAGATGTATTAGTGAAGGTTCATAAGTCTTATAGATGGGTTGTAGCTGTTTGTGATAAAGATATTTTTGGGCGTAAACTTGTAGAAGGAAATAAGGTTTTGGATGTAAGTGGAGAATTTTTTAATGGAGAGAAGATGGATGAAGATGAAATTATGAAAGAAATTATAAGATGTAATGAAGAAGATGCTACTTTTAATTTTGTAGGTGAAAAATCTGTCAATATTGCAAAAAAATTAGGGATAGTTAAAGACGAAGGAGTTGTCTTTATCGATGGGGTTCCTTTCGCATTAGTTCTTCTTTAATATAAAAATATCGTCGGTATTATTGTAAATAGTTTTATAAATGAGATTAATCTGAATTAATTATGGCTTTCACTAAATTTAAAGATAAATCAAAAAAAAATAAAGCAAAAGTTTTCATTCCTGGACAAGAAGGTCCGGTTCGTGTAAAGTTGCCAAGAGGCAGAGAGGTAATTGGAATTATAGCTCAGAGATGTGGTGGGAACAGGATGATGGTTTCATGTATGGATGGTAAAACTAGAAATTGTAGAGTACCTGGAAGAAAACGTAGAGAACTTTGGTTGAGGGAAGGAGATGCAATTATTATTGAGCCGTGGGAATTTGATGATGACAAAGGAGACGTATTATTCAAGTATACTATTAATCAGGTTACTAAGTTGAAGCAAATGGGTAAGTTGACAACGGATGATGGGGAATTCTAATTTGTAAGTTGTTCTATATTTTTCTTAAATTGTTTTAAACCGTCAGTTGGCACCATTGCTCCGGTAGCTTCTTTGTGTCCGCCTCCAGTTGCCCCCTCGATATTTTCAATTGCCTTTTCTGTTATAATTAATGCATCCTTGCCACGAATTGAAATATTTGCTTTCTCTGGGCGCTTGAATGCGACTACGATAAGTTTGTCCTTGTGATTATAAAAAAGTTTGTTTGCAATTTCTGATGACATTGAAACACTTCCAGAATAAGTAAAAAATAAAACTGAAGATTTGTCGTCGAAAACTTCTTCTGCTTTTTCAAGTTGTTTGTTATAAAATTCATTTAATTGAGAATATCTTGTGTGAAATTGCTTGGTATACCGGTTTTCTTCTAAAAGGTCATAAGCATTTGTTGCTTTGAATAAATATTTAATTAAGTTAACTACATTTGTTATAGAATCCATTAAACCGAAATTTAACATTTTAGCAAATTTTCCGATCTCTGTTGAATGAAGAGCATCAAAAGCAGAAATATTAGAATTAAATAATTCTGGATATTGTTTCGCAAAATCTTCAGCAAAATCTGGCATATAAACATCTCCTATACATCCAACCATTGCCAGCCACATGTCTTCCTGTCGATTAAATATCTTTTGTGCAATATAGGTAGTCGGTTCCGACGATGGGAAGGAGTTGTAATATGCTGTTTTTTTAATTACTTCTTTTGCGGTTTTTGTTTCGTGATGATCTATCCAAATTATTGGTATACCTTTTTGTTCTACGGCGTCTGCAAATTCTTTGCTTAATTCAGCTTTATCTAAAATAAAAACAGCGTCTGGATTTAATTCCTCAACTTTTCTTACATATTGTTCTTTAAGGTCGGGAAATGATTTTATTGCAACTCCCCTTCCTCTGCCTATTGCTTTTCTTAAAATTAGAAAGGAACATAGCCCATCTACGTCGTTATCAAAAAAGAACAATGGATTTTGTGAGGCTTCTAACCATTCGCGAATTTCTTGAAGTTGGATTTGTTTAAGCATTAATTACTTATTTGAAGATATAGTATTTATATCTTGTGTGAAAGTTTTTAAAATAGAATGGGTTTGTTATTTTATGAAATATATATTAGGGATTGAGTCTACCGCCCATACTTTTGGAGTTGCTGTTCTAGATTGGGATGGTAAGATTTTATCAAATGTGAAAGATGCTTATACTACTGAATCCGGAGGAATGATTCCAATAGAAGTTCGGAAACATCACAAAGAAGTTGCTAGTGAACTTTTTAATAAGGCTCTGTCTGAATCTGGTATTATAGAGGAGGATATAGAAGTCGTTGCTTTTTCTAACGCTCCAGGATTGGCTCCATGTTTACTTGAAGGTATGAAGTTTACTAAAGATACCGCTAAGAGATTAGATGTCCCAGTTGTTTCTGTTAATCATTGTGTTGCTCATTTGGAGATAGGAGATTTAGTTGGTGCTAGCGATCCAGTTATGCTTTATGCTTCAGGTGCTAATACTCAGATAATCGCTTATGAGGCTGGAAAATATCGAGTTTTTGGAGAGACCTTGGATTTAGGAGTTGGGAATTTTATTGATACCTTTGCTAGATATGCTGGATTGGGTTTTCCTGGTGGTCCTAAAATTCAAAAGTTGGCTGAGGAGTCGAAACTCGCCGCACGCGGCATACCCTCTGAATTAGAAACTTCTAAAGAAGTTTCATCTTTATCGGGCAAAGATGAATTAATCGATTTACCTTACTCAATCAAGGGAATGGATGTTGCGTTTTCTGGAATGCAGACAAAGCTTAGGGTTCTTTTAGACAAAGGAGTGGATATCAAAGATTTATCTTATTCTATGCAGGAAGTTGTTTTTGCAATGTTGGTTGAAGCTTCGGAAAGAGCTCTAGCTCATACTGGGAAAAAAGAATTGCTTCTTGGTGGAGGCGTTGCATGTAACTCGCGACTGCAAGAGATGTGTAAAATTATGTGTAAAGAAAGAGGAGTGAAATATTTTTGTCCCGGGAAAAGTCTTCTTTTAGACAACCCAGCAATGATAGGATATTTAGGACTTAAAATGTATAGAAGCGGTATGTTTTTTAAATCTAGTGAGTTGGGCAAGGTAGATATTTATCCTCGTCAACGTACTGATGATGTAAAAGTTACTTGGAAATAGAATATAAATAAGGCCAATTAGATCTATCACATATAACGAAACCTTCTTTTTCTAATTTTAATAAGAAGTGGTTAATGGTTCTTTTGTCTTTATTTAGTATCTCGGCAAATTCTTTGGTAGTTACTTTTTTGTTTACTTCTTTTAGTTTTTTTATGTAAAATTCTTTAAATGTCCCTCGTGAAATTTGCCTTCTTTTATATCCATTCATCATTCTTTTCCATTTTTCAGCTTTTTTTGAATGAATTAATTTGAAACCCAACCTTTCTAATCTATCAAAATCTTCCCAGCCAGAAATTACTATTCCCCAGAGGCTTTGGTTTTTTTCGAATCTACATCCAATCTCAAATTTTTCAAGTAGTTCTTTCCATTGTAGTAGATATTCTTTTGAGTTCATTCTAATTTGGATATTTCTTTTTAGACCATACCAATTGAGAGTTCCTTCACAATCTACGAGGGCGCTAAATGCAGACATTACTATATTGGGAGGTGATTTAAAGAGTATGTCTTCAACTTGAATATTTTTATTTCCTTTTAGGTGAAGTTGTAGGAAATCTAGGAGTTTTTTTGTTGGAAATCTTAAATCTCCATAGACCCAACATTGTAGGTCACTTTTAACATTGAGTTTTCCGGGAGAGGTTTTTATAATTATTTTGTGATTTTTGTCTTTAGTTTCCAATATTAGAGTATGCCTTTCTTTGTAGGGCAAACTGGTTACTGCTTTTACCTGATTTATATCAAAAGGACTTTTGCTTATGTGAAAGTTTATTTTGTTTTTATTTATATATAAATTTACTTCGTTTCTTTTTGTGTTATCTTTGAGTTTAATTTTTAATAATGTTCTTTTTGAGACACGTATTCCTAAGGAATTTACTATAGCTTCAATATGGTCTAGTAATTGAATATCTTTATTTTGTAAGGTTAATGTGAAATTTTCTTTACACCAGTAACTTTCGACTTTTAATGTTTCTATCAGATATATCATCTCATTATTTAGTTTAAAATCATGGTTAGTCATCATGGTATCCATAGTCAACTAATATATTTAAATGTTTCCCTTCTGCGGGTATGATAGGGTATCTTGGATTGAAAATGTATAAGGCTGGTATTTTCGAAACTGATTTAGATAGAATTGATATTGCCCCTAGAGAGAGAACAGATGAGGTAACAGTAATATGGAGATAGGTTACCTCATGCACGCAAGGTGTACCCTAAAGGGCAACGTAGAGGTTAGTTGGAAATAATTTAAGTAGCAAACTTTATAAACCAAAATCTCACTTAAATTATACCAATGAAGGTAAATCCAGAGGGACTTCTTGGAACTAAAATACACGAATAAAATGGTATCAATATATGACATTGTAGAGAAAGCAGCTAAAACTGGTAAAGTTGACAAAGGTGTTAATGAAGTTACAAAGGCCGTTGAACGAGGTGTAGCAAAACTTGTTGTTGTTGCATCTAACGTAGACCCTAAAGAGCTTACACAACATTTACCCATTCTTTGTAAAGAGAAGGGAATTCAATTTGCTGAGGCAGATTCACGAGAAAATTTAGGAATTTCGGTTGGAATCAATAGGCCTACAGCAGCAGTTGCTGTGATTGAGGAAGGCGAAGCTAAACTCGATTCTCTTAAATAAATCCGTTAGTTCGGTAATTAAGTAAGACCTTTTTGGGTTTTATATGAATAAAAATGGCTAAAGAAACATTTAAAATGTTTCATGAATCCATTTTTATAGGGAAAATAAAATATGGCTAAAGAAAATAAACAGGACACTAAAAAACAAGAAAAGAAAGCTGGAGGATCTAAAGGGTCAGATAAGCTTACTGAAGAAGGTGCAGTTCCAGCAATTGTTGAAGTTATTCTAGGGCGAGGCGGAACTCGTGGCGAAATTACGCAAGTTAAATGTAAAATTCTACAAGGAAAAAATAGAGGAAAATCTATGCGAAGAAATGTACGAGGACCAATAAAACCGAGAGATGTTTTAATGTTAAGAGAAACAGAAATTGAAGCTCGAAGATTATTTAAGAAAATAAACAAAGGGGCTAAGAGTTAAAATGCCAGTTTGTTCATTTTGTAAAGAGGCTTATGAGTTTCCTAGGGGAACGACTGTAGTTCAAAAAGATAGTTCTGTTAGATATTTCTGTTCTTCTAAGTGTAGAAAGAATATGGAGATGGGTCGTTTGAGTAAAAAGGTAAAATGGGTTAGAAAATCTGATACCATAAAAAGCATAAAAGCAAAAAAAGAAGCTTCCTATGCGGCTAGTCAAGAAGCTTTAAAAAATAGTAAGAAATAAGTCTTATTTTTAGTAAAATTTTTATCAGCGTCGACAAATTTCATTTTTGTTACCTAAATCTTTATAAAGTCAGAGTGTTTTTTGATGTTATAAGAGGTAATTATTATGGTTAATGAAAATTATTCAGCGAAAGACATAAAAGTTTTGGAAGGACTCGAAGCAGTTCGAAAACGTCCTGGGATGTATGTTGGTTCTACAGATAAGTATGGACTTCATCATTTGGTTTGGGAAGTGATAGATAATTCTGTTGATGAACATATGGCTGGAATTTGTTCTACTATAAATGTTACAATCAATAAAGATAGTTCTGTAGAAATTCAAGATAATGGAAGAGGTATGCCAACAGACTTACATCCTGTTTACAAGAGGCCGGCTATGGAAATTATTGTTACAAAGTTACATGCTGGAGGAAAATTTGATAATAAAGCGTATGCGGTTAGTGGAGGTTTGCATGGTGTTGGCATTTCTGTTGTTGCAGCATTATCAAAAGATATGAATGTGGAAGTTATGAAAAAGGGCAAAATATATTCTCAAAGTTATGCGATAGGTATACCTAAAGCAGATATGGAAATTATAGGGAAGACGGATTTTGCAAAACATGGTACTAAGATTAAATTTATGGCGGATGATAGTATTTTTTCTACTATAGATTATGATTATAAAACTATAGCGACAAGATTAAGAGAGACCTGTTTCTTAAATGCAGGTTTAAAAATAACTTTTAAAGACTTAAGAGGAGAAAAAGAAAAGGGAGAAAATTTCCATTATGAGGGTGGATTGATTGAATTTGTTAAATGGTTAAATAAAAATAGGAAAGCTATTCATCAAAAACCTATATATTTCAAAAGAGAAGATGGTAGCAGTGTTGTAGAGGTTGCTATACAGTATTCTGATTCTTATAATGAGAATATACAAGGATTTGTTAATACGATCAATACCATTGAAGGGGGTACTCACGTCGCTGGTTTGAAAACTGCTTTAACTAGAGTGATTAATGATTATGGTACTAAAAAAGGAATTTTAAAGAAAGGTCAGAAGTTAACTGGAGATGATGTTCGTGAAGGGATTACATCTGTTATTTCTTTGAAGATTGCGGAGCCCCAATTTGAAGGACAAACAAAAACGAAACTTGGAAATGGAGAAATTAAAGGACTCGTGGATTCTATGGCGACTTCTGCTTTAAATGATTTTCTCGAGGAGAATCCAGCCGTTGCTAAATCAATTTTAGGAAAAGCCTCTGCTGCTCTTAAGGCAAGAGAGGCTGCAAAGAGAGCTAAAGATTTGGTTCGTAGAAAAAATGCTCTGAGTGTTGGTTCTGGTTTGCCTGGGAAATTAGCTGATTGCTCAAGTAAAAAGATGGAGTCTACAGAACTTTATATTGTAGAGGGAGATTCTGCTGGTGGTACTGCTAAAGGTGGTCGAGATAGAGAGACGCAAGCAATATTGCCTTTAAGAGGTAAAATTTTAAATGTAGAAAAGTCAAATCCGGCTAGAGCACTTTCTTCGGAAATGATTTCAAATATGATCACCGCGATTGGAACTGGAGTTGGGGATTCTTTTGATATGAGTAAGTTGAGATATAATAAAATTATAATTATGAGTGTAGATGGACAGGAGGCTACTTTTATAAAAAATTTAAAAGGAGAAATTAAATTTGTAAAAATTGGAGAATTTATAGATAAGATTAAAAAAGAAAAATTTGATTGTTCGAATTATGAGGTTCTTTGTTTTGGATTAAAGAATGGAAAAACGCAATTTAAAAAAATTAGATCTGTTATTAGTCATCCATTAGAAGAAAAATTATATGAAATTAAAACTTCTTATGGACGAAGTGTTAAGATTACTTCATCGCACAGTATTTTTATTTATGAGAATAATAAGGTTAAATTAAAGAAAGGTGATGAAATTAGAGAGGGTGATTTGGTTGTTGCTCCGAAAACTTTGCCATTGGATGGTAATCTTGGAGAAGAAAGTATAGATGTATTGGATTTGTTTTGTAAAAATATTAATAAAATTAAAAGCAAGTTATATTTAAGAGGAGAAGGGGTTGAAGAATTATATAAGGAAAGAATATTGCGAAAATATGGAGAAAATCATAAGTTGACTGTTAAAAGAGTTATGATATCTAAGGAAGTAAGAGAGTTAATTATAAATAAAAGAAAAGATAAAAAATTATCTCAAAAATATATTTGTAATAAACTTGGGATAAAGCAACCGTGTGTTTATTATGCTTGGGAAAAAGGTAATGCAAAGCCTGCTTTGAGTGATTTAAAAAAATATCTAAAAATACTTGATATTGATGAGAGATTGGTTTTGTCGAAGATAATGGTAGGGGATTCTATGTTGGAAAATTTATGGAATAATTTTTATAAAAACTCTGGTAGGAATAAAGTTAAGGATTATATTGATTATAATGATTTGTCATTAGATGAATTTGGGTTGGTGGGAGATATTAAAATTTGCCCAACTCATTATGCAAATAAAGGGATAAATCGATACATAAAAATAAATTCGGATTTGGTTAAATTGATTGGTTTTTGGTTGGCAGAGGGTTCTTGTTCGGAGAGGAATGGAGTTAGATTAAGTATTGGAAATAACAATATTGGTTTAATAAGCGAGTTAAATAATTGTTTTATTAGTTGTTTTGGTGTAGAGTCAAAATATTTTAAAGGTCATGAAAGATGTGGAGAGCTAAAAGTTGTGAATAGAGCATTAGCTTTATTTTGGAAATCGTTAATGGGTTTTAGAGAATATAAATCGCATAATAAAAAATTTCCTGATTTAATTTTTAATGTAAGTAATGAATTAAAGTTGGAATTTTTAAGAATGTATTTTTTAGGAGACGGTACGGTTTCCAAAAAGGGAATTTCATTTACAACTACTTCACAAGATATGGCTAATCAATTAATGTATTTATTGTCTTCACTGGGTGTTGTTGCTGGGGTTAGTGAAAAAGAGCCAAGAAGCAATGAATTAATAAAGTCTAGGCATAAGGCTTATATTATTTCGGTTAGTTCTAGAGGGGATTTGTTGAGAATAAAGAGAATTTGGGAAACACATAGAAATTCTAAACATCTTGATAAGAAAATGAATTCTCGAGCTAAATCTATAAATAAAAAATACGAGAGTATTTCTTCTGATTTAATTGCTTTGGGTGTCAGAAGTATTAAAGAGGTTAAATCTAGCAATGGTAAAGTTTATGATTTTTCTGTTGAATGTGATGAGAATTTTGTTGCAGGATTTGGAGGATTATGTTGTCATAATACAGATGCAGATGTCGATGGTCAGCATATTAAAGCCTTAATGCTTACTTTATTTTTTAGATATATACCTCAATTAATAGAAGAGGGGCATATTTTTGTGGCGGTCGCACCTTTCTTTAAAATTAAAAAAGGTATGAAAGAATATTATGTTTACAACAATGAAGAGCTGAAGAAAAAGATGAATGATATTGGTGGTAAAGGAGAGATTAGTCGTTTTAAGGGTCTTGGTGAAATGAATGATGAGCAATTATGGGACACGACTATGAATCCAAAAACTCGTAGATTGAAGCAGGTTTCAATTGAGGATGCTGTCGAGGCTGATGAAACTTTTAGTTTGTTAATGGGAGATGCGGTTGCTCCTAGAAGAGCTTTTATAGAAGAGAATGCTGATAAAGCGGAGGTTGATTTGTAATGGCGGATTGTGAATTATGCGGAGGAAAATGTAAAGATGAGAAAAAAATTCAAGTTTCTTTTTGTCCTAAATGTGAATCTCGTGATGTGAAATATGTTTTTGAAATGAGAAATTTATTTGGTGTTATGCCTAAAATGAGATGTGGTAAATGTGGATGTGAGATGCCAAGTTTCCCCATAATTGTTACAAATAAAAAAGAGCTTAGTGAAATAAAAACTAAAACAAATAAGACAAAGAAGGAGAGAAAAAAATGACACCGGACGGAGAAATTTCAGAAACAGAGAATGTTCAGAATATTGAAGGTATGGATGATGCAGAGAAAGAGGCTAATGAGTTTGCTGAGAAAAGAAAAGAAGTTAAGTCTATGGTAAAAGCGAAAGAATTGATTGATGCTGAAATTTCTGGAGAGATGAGAGAAGCTTATCTTAATTATGCTATGTCTGTTATTGTCGCAAGAGCTTTACCCTCGGCAGAAGATGGTTTGAAACCGGTTCATCGTAGAATTATTTGGGCAATGAATGAGATGGGTGTTTACCACAATAAACAAACTAAGAAATCTGCTAGAATTGTTGGGGATACAATGGGTAAATATCATCCTCATGGTGATGCCTCTATTTATGATGCTATGGTTCGTATGGCACAGAGTTGGTCGTTAAGGTATCCATTGGTAATTGGTCAAGGAAATTTTGGTTGTTTTACTGCTGATACTAAGGTCAAATTGGTAGATGGAAGGAATTTATCATTTATAGATTTAATAGAAGAGCATAAACAGGGAAAGAGAAATTTTACATTTACGATTGATGAAAATAAAAAAATAGTAATTGCCGAGATAAATAACCCAAAAAAAACAAGAGTTAATGCGGAGATTATAAAAATTATTTTAGATAATGGCGAAGAAGTGAGATGTACACTTAATCATAAATTTATGTTAAAAAATGGGGAGTATAAGGAAGCTCAGTATTTAGAATCTGGAGATTCATTGATGCCTTGTTATTTTAAATTTTCCACAAAAAAAGATAGCGCTAAAGTTATTAATTATTCTATGGTTTTTCAACCTAAAGAAGATTCATGGGATTTTGTTCATGTACTTTCTGATGATTGGAATATTGAAAATGGTATCTATGAAAAGAAGATGGGGAAGGTTAGGCATCATGTGGATTTTGACAAATTAAATAATAATCCTACTAATATTCGAAGAATGCAATGGAAAGAACATTGGCAGACTCATTATAAATTGACCTCTGAGAAACATAAAAATGATGCGGAATATAGACAAAAATTGGCTGATGGAAGAAAAAAGTTTTGGGCTAATGATGCTAATCGGAAAATTTATTCCGAAAGAATGCGAAAGAGAAATTTAGAAAATTGGAAGAAAAAAAGTTATCAGGAAAAAATGAAAATAACTTTAAGCGAAGTTACTAAAAGATATTTGGCGGAGCATCCTGAGAGAGTTGAAGAAATTCGTAAAACCGCTTCGATAACTATGAAAAGAATGTGGCAGATTCCTGAATATAAACAATTATTTCATGAAAAAATTGTGGATAGCAATAAAAGAAGAAAAACTAATCTCACTGGAAAAAAGAAATTTTTGAATATTTGCAATTATCTAAAAGATAATGATATGCTGATTAATGATGAAAATTATGAAAAGATGAGAGTTGATGTTTTTGGCGGGAAAAGTTTTACAAGATGGGAGTATGGATTAACAAAGTATTATGAAGGGGATGGTAATTTATTATTATGTGAATTGAATGGTAATCATAAGGTTGTTTGTGTAGATTTTATTCGGAAATTTGAAGATGTTTATGATTTAACTATTAACAAGACTCATAATTTTGCTTTAGCGTCTGGAATATTTGTTCATAATTCCATGGACGGAGATAATGCAGCGGCGTCTAGGTATACCGAGGCTAAGATGGAAAAGATTACTATGGAACTTTTGAAAGATGTTGAAAAAAATACTGTCGAAATGATGAATAATTATGATAACTCTTTGGAAGAACCAGTTGTTATGCCGGGCAGGATTCCAACTTTGTTTTTAAATGGGGCATCTGGTATTGCCGTTGGTATGGCTACAAACATACCCCCACATAATTTGAATAATACTTGTGACGCTATTTCTGTTTATTTAGAAAACCCTGAGTGTGAGGATAAAGAATTAATTGCAGCAATTAAAGCTCCTGATTTTCCCACGGGCGGCACTGTTAGTGGTGAAATTAAAAATATTTATACCGAGGGAAAAGGCAGATTAATTCTTGATGGAAAAGCTGTTATTGAGGAATCGAAATCAGCCAAAAGTAAAACTAAGATTATTATTAGCGAAATTCCTTATCAAGTGAATAAGGCAAATCTTGTTGAACAGATTGCAAATTTAGTTAGGGATAAAAAATTACCTGATATTTCAGATATTCGAGATGAATCATCTAAAGGAAAAGTTCGTGTTGTTATTGAGTTAAGAAGGGGAAGTGAGGCGAAATTTACTTTGAATAGATTGTATAAATATACGCAGTTAAGAATTAGTTTTAATGCAAATATGTTGGCATTGGTTAATCGTGTCCCTCAGCTTCTGACTTTGCGTGAATACATTAAGGTGTATGTTGGGCATAGGCAAAAAGTAATTAGAAAAACAAAGGAATTTGATATAGATAAAGCTAAAAAAAGATTACATATAGTAGAGGGATTAATAGTTGCGCAGTCTAACATTGATGAAGTTGTAAGATTAATTCGTGCATCAAAAACTAAAGTGGATGCATCTGTTCAGTTAAAATCTAAATACGAATTAAGCGATAAACAAACTGAAGCTATTTTAGAAATGAAATTGCATCAGATTACAAGTTTAGAATTTGACAAACTAAGAGGAGAGGAATTAGATCTTAACAAATTAATTGAAAAATTAAATAAAATTCTTGGAGATGAAAAATTAATTTTAAGTATTATTAAGAGAGAGTTAATTGAATTGAAGGAAAATTATGGAGATACTAGAAAGACAAAAATTATAGGATCTGTTTCTGATTTTGAAGAGAAAGATTTAGTTGATAAGAAAGATGTTGTTGTTACGATTACAGATAAAGGATATATTAAAAGATTAGATTTGCAACAGTATAAAGAACAGCGACGAGGAGGAAAGGGTGTGATTGGTTCCGATTTAACTGAAGGAGATTTTGTTAAAGAGTTATTGATGTGTTCTACTCATGATTATATGTTATTTTTTACAGACAAAGGAAAAGTGCATTGGTTGAAAGCTTACGAAATTCCGGCCTCTGCTAAATCTACTAAAGGTAAAGCCATAGTTAATTTGCTTGAATTAAAAGACGAGAAAGTTACTTCGGTTTTGCCTGTTAAGAAGTTTGAAGATTATCTTATGATGGCTACGGAAAAAGGAGTTGTTAAAAAAATTGAATTGTCTCAATTTGCCAATCCTAGAAAGGGTGGAATTAAGGCTATTAAAGTAGCCGAGACAGAAGATGTTTTGATTAGTGTTAAACCTATGAAAGATGGGCAAGAAGTTCTTTTGGTTACACAAAAAGGACAGGCTATTAGGTTTAAATCTGGAGATGTTCGTTCTATGGGCCGTGCTTCATATGGAGTTACTGGTGTTAAGATGAGTGCCAACGATAAGGTTGTGTCGTTAGAGGTATTGCCTACAAGGAATAAGAATAATTTCTCAATTTTAACCATTACCGAAAAAGGTTATGGGAAGAGGAGCTCGATTGATAGCTATCGTTTAACTGGAAGGGCTGGGAAAGGTGTTATTAATATGAAGGTGACGGAAAAAACTGGTAGCATTATAACTTCTCAATCTGTTGCGGAATTGGATAATGTTATTATAACTACAGAAAAAGGGATTATTATTAGGATGCCGTTAAAGAATATTAGAATTATGGGGAGAGTAACTCAGGGTGTTCGTATAATTAATTTGAAAGATAAGGATAAAGTAAGTGATTTGACTAGGATACCAGCGAATGAAGGAATTATAATAGAAGAATAATTTTATTTATTGAGGTGCAGGAACTGTTTGTGGTGCTTCTTTTTGAGTGACTTGATTTTTAAATATTGTGGGATTTTCTTTTGATTTTTCTTTCCCTTTAAATATATTATTTTTTAAAATTAAGTTTAGGAGAACATTAAGGGCGTAAGTTACAATCAAATATATAATTAAATCAAGTAAAAAATTCGACAATATAAATGGAGAGCCTTCGCTTCCTGATAGTTTTAATTCTAAAAATGGTAATGGGTATCCGGCACTTATAGTAGCATCCATATTCCCAGACATTAAAGAAGAAAGTGGAAAATTTAGTGCTGCTATTACAAAAATTATTACGAATATAAATATAAAAATTTTTCCGAAATGTTTTGTAGGAATTAATTTTGTTGGAAATTTCTCTTTAAAAATTTCTATTGGAGATTTTTTTGTGATATTATTATATTTTACTTTTGTTATTGGTTTTTCTTTTGTTGCTTGTTCTTGAATTGTTTCTTTTTGTTTTGGCATAATTTAGAATGATTAACTATGTTTATAATATTTGTGTTTAATTTTTGTAATTAAATACCCTCACAGATATATTGTTACTTTAGGTTGGGGCACCCTGTAATTTCGCCGAATCCGATTAATCGCCAATGTTCGTTTAGGTTTCTTGCTATTCCGATTGAATTTCCTTTAAGTGGGACGATGGGGATTTTTAGACTCAATTCTATTTCTTCTTTCCCAGTTTTTACAACTTGACCAACGGTGATTGAAGTGTTTAGGCTAAGCATTAACGTTTCATTTGGTTTGAATCCTTGGACTGGTTCGTGTTTTCCTGTTCCGAACACCTCTTTAAATAAAGTATATTTTATTTTAATATTTTCTGTTATCTCTGGGAGTTTTCCTTCGGTTGATGCTATTCCTCCAGAAAGAGCGTCAGCCTTTGTTAGAGATGGATCTAATTCTGTTTCTATTGCTAAGCTTCCTCCTGGGATTGCTTCTGTAACTTGGTATTCTCCTTTTTGCATTGAAACAATTTTTGATTTTACGGTTTCATAATGATATGTGTTTCCTTTTTTGTAAGAGTATCCAGGTTTCACTTCTATAGTGTCTCCGATTTTTAATGTACCTGATTTTAGAGCTCCCCCGAGTATTCCTCCATGTAGTTTGTCTATTTCTGTTCCGGGTTTGTTTATATCAAAACTTCTAGCTATTAGGAAAATTGGCGTTTCTTCTTTATTTGGTTTTGAAATTTCTATTTTACAGAGTTCTTCTAGAATTATGTTTAAATTTATACCTTGGATTGCAGATACTGGAATAATTGGAGAATTTTCGGCTATAGTTCCTTTTATGAAATTTTTAATAATTTTATAGCTTTCTAAAGCTTGTTCTTTTGAAACTAAATCTATTTTATTTTGAACTATAATTATTTTTTTTATTTTTTTTGCCTTTAGAGCAACTAAATGTTCTTGGGTTTGGGGCTTTATTCCTTCGTTAGCTGCAATAACTAAAATTGCTGCATCCATTATTGCTGCTCCAGAAAGCATTGTGGCCATTAGCATCTCGTGTCCGGGAGCATCTACAAAAGTAACGTATCTTACTGGTTTTCCTTTTGAATCTTTCTTAACAGTTAGGACTCCATTATCTTCTTTTATAATTGCGTCTGCATATCCTAGTTTGATTGTAATTCCTCGTTTTAATTCTTCAGAATGTGTGTCTGCCCATTTACCTGATAGCTGCTGTAGGAGTGTTGTTTTTCCATGATCTATATGCCCAATTATACCTACGTTTATTGTGTCTATTTTCGAAATATCTATTTTTCCAGTCATATTAATATTTGAGAAAGGGAGTTTTTAAGTGTTCGGGGATTCACTTAAAAACTACCCAGTAGGTGATTTGGTAATCTAAAGTTTTTACCCAGTAGGCACCATGTTGGATATGGTGCAAGAACCTGCGAGCAGGTGATCTGGTGATCTAAGTCTTCGGGGTTCATTTAGAAACTACCCAGTAGGTGATTTGGTAATCTAAAATTTTTATCTAGTAGGCACCATGTTGGATATGGTGCAAGAACCTGCGAGCAGGTGACCTGCTGATTTAAGCTTCTTTGATGTCATCGGTTTCTTCTTCTATGGCTTTTGCTAGATGAACTTTGGAGTGTACTAAATGTAAAATTCTCATTACAACTTCTACTACCATTATAAATACGAGATAATAAGGAAGGCTATATAGTAGCGATGGAATTATAGAAATTTGTGTTATTAGATTGTCTATGTTAAAAAATCCGGAAGTTGTTATTGCTATTGCTAATAGAGTAAATGGAAGCATTTTTGCGAGATCTCTTGATAGATCTTCGTTGATATAAGAAGTTGCTCTTACTGCTGCTATAAGTGCTGCAGAAATTAATAATATTGTATTTATGCTAAGATTTTTCGACAAAACCAATATAAGAATTGAAAAAAAAGCAAACCAAAAGATTGTTAATATGGGTAACCAAATGATATATTCAATTACATAAAAAATTGCTCCAAACATTCTTACTATCGTGGGATTGTCATATTGATTATATTTATTTAAGTTAAATTCTACGAGATTTTTTTTAGCTAGAAACCTGTAGAAATAAAATATAAAGACAGAATAAATTACGATTATGGTCGTAAAAAATAAAAGAGTCATGGTTAGACTGATTTCACCTGTAAATAAACTTATAATATTTTCGAACATCTGGTCACCTTGAAATTTTAAGTAAAAAGACTTTATAAAATTTCGGGTTAAATTTAGATAAATAAATTTTATTTTTTTTATTCAAATTTAGGTTTATTTTTTAGGTTTATTTTTGGTGTTTTGAGGACGGCAAAAAAGCTTTTAAAGAAGAGAGATTAGTAATAATGAGGATGAGAGTGATGAAAAATAAAATACCCTATCAAATTAAAAGAAATAATTGGGCGGGGCACGCCGTACCCTACCAGATTAAAAAGAGTAACATGGCGGGGCACACTGTACTCTACCAAATATTAAAACAAAATAGGGCGGGGCATGCTATAATTTTGTTGGTGATGATGTTGTCTATGATTTGTACTGTTTCAGCGATTCCACAGACCTTTAATATTCATACTCTTGAGAGGCACGAAAACCTGCAAACAAGTGGAAAATTGAGTAATTCTGCTGGAGTTTTGACGGGTTTTTATAGTATAAATTTTAGTTTGTATAGTGATTATGTTGGGGGTGGAATATGAGTAATAGAAAGGTTTATAATATTAAAATGATACAGGGGAGTATTAGAATAATACAATGAAGTATCAAAAGAGTATGCTTAAATTGATGGAGAAGATTCTTCTTAGTGGCGAAGAAAAAAATATGGAGTTTCTTATTCGTGAAGCTAAGACTGGGAGGAATTCTTCCTTTGAGGCGTTGAAATTTCTTGAAGAAAGAGGGCTTATTGGGATTAAAGATTTTGGGAATCAGAAAATTGTTAGTTTGGTGAGGGATAATTCTGTTTTGCAATTTAAGTATTATCTTGATTCGATGGAGTTTAAGTCTTTGGATTCTTTTGTAAAGCTTGTGGTTGATGTTTTGATTTTTTCTTTATTTGACAAGAAGAAAATAAAAGCTGCTTTGCTTTTTGGAAGTGTTTTGAAGGGTAAAGGGTTTAATGATATTGATGTTCTTTTACTTGGTAATAATCTTAAGGTTGAAGACCTTAAATCTTTAGACAATGTAAAAAGCAAAGTTGAGAGGTTTTTTGGAGTAATTTTGAATTTTCATAAGAATGATTTTAATTTTGATAATTTGTTTAATGGGGTGGTGATTTATCAGTCGTCTTATGTTCTGGAGTACACTAAGACTCAAAGACATTATTTTGAATTTTTGGATTCTGTATATGATGCGATAGTTGGAAAAGATAAAGAATTTTTTGATAGTGCTTTGGTGAATTTGTCTTATGTTTATTGTTTTTCTGAGAATTTCTTCCCAAAGACAAAATCAGATGCTCTGGATTTTTTTAATAAGAGATATAAGGTTAAGAATTTAAATGATTTAAAGAAAGTGGGGGTTGAGATTGGTAAAGAAATATTTAGGTGAGTTAGAAGTTGCAGATGAATTTTTGAAAGTGGCAAAGAATAGTCTTAGTCTTAGTTTGAGAACTTCGGCTAATCGTTTGTATTTTTCTTTTGAAAGGGCTGTTATTGCTTATTTGATGTTTAAAGGGAAAAAGGTTCCAAAAAATCATCAAAAGATTTGGGAGCTCTGTGCTGAGTTCTTGGGTGAGGAATTCTATGATCATTTAAGACATTTATATGATTTAAGGATGCAGGCAGATTATGGGAATATTAGTGTGTTTGTTGTTTTTAATAAGAAGGTTGTTGAAGAGGAGATAATGAAATCTGAAGTTTTAATTGGAAAGATAAGGGGGCTGTTGAAATGAAAGTACATAATAGTGTACCCTCTAGAAAGGGCACTGGTGTGCCATTTTCATCGGGCGCACGTAATAGTGTACCCTCTAGAAAGGGGATTAATATCCCATCTTCATCGGGCAATAAAATACCCTACCAAATATTAAAACAGAATAGGGCGGGGCACACTGTACCCTATCAAATTAAAAGAAATAATTGGGCGGGGCACGCCGTAATTTTGTTGGTGATGATGTTGTCTATGATTTGTACTGTTTCAGCGATTCCACAGACCTTTAATATCCACGGTAAATTGAGTAATTCTACAGGAGTATTGACGGGTTCCTATGAAATGAATTTTAGTTTATATGATGTTTACGTCGCTGGGGCTCCTTTATGGACGGATATTTATACTGTCTCGGCGGACAGCGACGGTGTTTATAATGTTATTCTGACTAATATTGATTTGCCATTTTCTGCTCAGTATTATTTAGGGGTTGCTGTTGGTACAGATTCAGAAGCAACACCTAGGGCGAATTTGACTAGTTCTGGTTATGCATTCAGAGCGAATGTTAGTGATTATTTGGTTTCTACTAATAATTACGAGATAGCTAATTTAACTTTGGCGAAAAAAATAAGTTTTGGGTTTGGGCAAATGATTGATAATATTGTCGATGGATGGCTTCGGATTACTGGTGGATTGAATATTACGGGAAATCTTTCTGTAGATGCCAATACTTTTTATGTTGATTCTGTTAATAATAGAGTTGGAATTGGTACGGTTTCTCCGACAAATGAATTAGATGTTGTGGGTAATATTAATGCAACGGGAAATATTTCAGCTCCAATATTTTGTTTAGGTGGAGATTGTCAATCATCTTGGGGAGCGGCTATTTCAGGTGCGGGAGGATGGAATGATACGGGTTCGGTTGTTAATTTAACTACTCCTACGGATAATGTTGATATTAATAATCTATATGTAAATAATAGTATAGGAAGAGTTGGAATAGGGACGAGTACGCCTGGGGCTAAGTTAGATATTTCTGGAGGTGAGTCGATGTTTGAAGCATTAAGATTAACAAATACCTATGATACGTCGTTAGATAGAGGAACAAAGATAACCTTTTATATTCCTGATGGGACTGCTTCTACAAGATTAGGTGGGGCGATAATTGTTGCTAATGATGATACTGCTGCTGATTCTTATATGGCTTTTAATGTGGAAAAGGGTTCGTCTACTTTAGAGAAGATGAGGATTACGGATGATGGGTATGTAGGAATAGGGACGACTGAGCCAACACAAAAGTTAGATTTAGAGGGAACTGATGGAGCTAGATTAGCATTTACTGATACTGGAACAAGAAGATGGTCTATGGGTAATAATGGAACAGCTTTTACTATTAAAGATGAAAGTGGTAGCGCTAGAAGGATGACAATAAGTGCTGGTGGTAATGTTGGAATAGGTACGACTGCTCCTAGTGAGGCTTTGGATGTTGTTGGTAATATTACTGCTACTGGTGATATTTGTGCCGATGGTAATTGTTTAAGTGATGCCGTTGCTGGGACAAGTCAGTGGACGACAACTGGGAGTGATATTTATTATAATACTGGAGATGTGGGAATTGGGACGACTAGTCCTTCTACAAAGTTACATATTAATGGCTCAGTTGATTCAGAAATCTTTTCTATCGGTGATGGTACATTAAGGTGGAGATTTGGAACAGATGCTTCGAGTAATTTATTTTTAAATCCTGTTTCAAGTGGGACTAATCAATTTATAATAAAAAATTCAGGAGCAGGTACAACTGATTTTATAGTGGATGGCGGAAACGTAGGTATAAACGTAACTGACCCAACATCTCTTTTACAACTTTCGAATGATGGATGGATTTCGGCGAAGAATGCGGCAGGTGATGGGACGATTAATATGTTTAAGGTAAATTCGGAGAATCAAATTGAGGTTGGGGCGGCTTTGAATATAGGGACGTTTGAGTTCGCTGCGGATTCGGGGTTGGTGACTTTTGCGGATATGCCGGTTACTTCAGATGCTGCGGTAGATACGCCGGAGAGTTATGTGTTTAAGATTGATGGGGATAATATTATGTCGATTTATTCGGAGTCGGATGGTGCTGGAGGAGTTCAAAATAAGAGGGTTGGGATTGGGACGGTTTTGCCAACGAATGCTTTAGATGTTGTGGGTAATATTAATGCGACTGGGAATATTTCTGCTCCTACGTTTTGTTTAGACGGAGATTGTCAGTCGTCTTGGGGGGCGGCTATTGCAGGTGAGGGAGGATGGAATCTTACGAATGATGTTGTGGGTTTAGTTGATTTTGATGATAATGTTAGTGCGGGGACGTTTTTTGTGGATAATACTAATTCGAGGGTTGGAATAGGGACTTCTAGTCCTATTAAAGAATTAACAGTCTCTGGAGAAGTTAGAATACTACCCAATATTGAACGAACACTTAGTAATTTAGATGGTTTAAGAATAGAAAGGGTTGATAATGATACAAGATTTGCAATGGGTTATTCTACAACAACAAATGCGTGGGCTATCTCTTCAAGCTATGGTTCAACTGGTAATTTTGAAGATTTATCATTTGCTACTTCTGACACTGAGAGAATGAGGATAGATACTACTGGTAAAGTAGGAATAGGGACGAGTAGTCCAGGTTATCCATTAGAGATTAAAAAGTCAGGAGCATTAACTACTACTCCTGAGATTGTTAGTTCTATTCACGCTTTAACATCTGGTGATATGGCTGATGGGTTTGGACCCGAGATTATATTCCAGGTTACAGATAGTGCTGTTACAAGAAGGTCAATAGGGAGGATTGGAGCAGTACGAGATGGTAGTGATAATAAAGGTGCTTTGGTCTTTAAATATTATAATGTTGTAAATTCCGCTACTGAGGGGATGAGACTCAATAGTGCGGGTTATGTCGGGATAAATCAAACATCGCCTGAAGCGACGATGCATATAACGGGGGATGTGATAATTGAAATATGATAGCGGATAATTATAATAAAAAAGTGAAGGGTGTGGTTTTCTTATCGGTGATATTTGCGTTGGCTTTGGTTTCTATGGTTAGTGCTAAAGATTTTGTAATTAGGAATGAGTCGGATGCGACACAAAATTATTTTGTCGTGAATGGGACTACGGGAGATGTTGATGTCACTGGGACGGGTCTCTTCGGATGGCTAGGTAGTTCGAGTGATGAGGTTGGTAAATTATGGGTTGATAGAATTGAGGCGACTACGAATATTTCTACTCCGAAGCTTTGTCTGGGTGGGAATTGTCAGACATCTTGGGGGGATGTGGTTTCAGGTGTAGGAGGATGGAATGATACAGGTTCGGCTGTTGAGTTGCTTTATAGTGCTAGAAATGTTAGTGCGGGGACTTTTTTTGTGGATAATACGAATTCGAGAGTTGGGATTGGGACTACAGCTCCAACATCAAAACTAGATATACAAACTGATGTTTATAGTGTATATGACCAAAGGTGGTTAAATCCTGGTGGTAATATGATTGCTGGAGTTTATGTAACCGGTAATCCAGGGTCTGGTAAGTTTCAGGTAGCTGATGCAGCTGGCGCAGTAAAAGTTGAATTAAACAGTATTGGTGATAGTTATTTTGATGGTGGAAATTTAGGAGTTGGGACAAGTACCCCAAGTTCATTATTAGAAGTTAGTGCTGTAAATGGTGGTGGAGATGTAGCAGCAACAATAACAAATGCCGCTACGACTAATGGGGAAACAGCGTCTTTAACTTTTGAAACAACGACAGGTGGAGCAACTTTTGGTAGAGTGCAAACAGAAAGAGTAGATGGTAGTAATTCAAAATTACATTTAGCAACATATCAAAGTGGAACTTTAACAGATAGTTTAACTATTAATAATGCTGGAAATGTAGGGATAGGTACGGCTAGTCCCGATGAATTATTACATCTTAATTCTAGTACTACCACACAGTTAAAAATTGAGGGTGCTGGAGATAGTTATACACAAGCAAGTATATTATTAAGTGGAAATGCGAGAAATAGAGGTGGTGGAATATTTATTGAAAATACTGATACTGGATATGAAAACACTTGGTATACAGGAACAGCATATAATAATAATAATAATAAATTTATTATTGCTTCATCTAGTGTAGTATATAATCAAGATGTAGCACAGACAGGAAATGCAATTATGACATTTCAAAATGATGGAAAGGTAGGAGTGGGTACAACTAATCCAGGGGCTAAGTTAGAAATTAATGATACTGGAAAGGATGAGTTTTATGGAACTGATTCTTCTAATGGTGGTGGGACTCTTCGTCTTACGGGTACAGAAGCTAGTAGGACTGTAGGAACTGGGCCTTCTTTGACTTTTGCTTTTCCAACAGCTACAGATGGATCTAGTATTTGGGACCAGGCAAGAATTTTGGCGACTCCAAGTAATCCTACTACTGGTCGTGCTGAAGGACAGTTATATTTACAAGTTAGAGATAATTATGATCCTGGTGTAGGTGGTTCTTGGAATTGGAGAACTGGGATAATGATTGATGAAACTGGTAGTGTAGGGATGGGGACTGCAACGCCAG